>Ga0307373_10000696_pt1 | contig 64956 bp, 60 predicted proteins | sample OX2MG_FD_202534 | JGI IMG/M metagenome (GOLD analysis project Ga0307373, IMG submission 202534) | Soil microbial communities from Risofladan, Vaasa, Finland - OX-2 | ecosystem: Environmental > Terrestrial > Soil > Coastal area > Acid sulfate soil | place: Finland: Risofladan, Vaasa | collected... | reverse complement strand
GCATCATGGGTGCCAGGGTGCGGCTCGCGCCCCCGCAGGGGGGGCGCGAGCCGCACCCTGGATCAAACTACAATCCGTGACGGGCCTGCAACACGCCGGTCCGATACGGTCCGGCGCGCCTGGCGAAATGAAACGGGAAAGGGGCGGCGGACCAAAGGTCCGCCGCCCCTCATAGTCGATTCGCCCGCGAGCGCCGCGCATCGCGCGCGCTACGCGGTCACGCGCTCACGCGTCGTAGTACATCGCGAACTCGTACGGATGCGGCCGCAGGCGCACCTGGCTGACCTCGCGCGACATCTTGTAGTCGATCCAGGTCTCGATCAGGTCTTCGGTGAAGACGTCGCCCTTGAGCAGGAATTCGTGGCTGCGCTTGAGATTGTCGAGCGCGGCCTCCAGCGACGGCGGCATGTTGGGCACCTCGGCCAGTTCGGCCGGGGTCAGCGCGTAGATGTCCTTGTCCAGCGGCTGGCCCGGATCGAGCCGGCGCTGGATGCCGTCGAGGCCGGCCATCAGCATCGCCGAGAACGCCAGGTACGGATTGCAGGTCGGATCGGGGAAACGCACCTCGATCCGCTTGGCCTTGGGCGACGGCGAATACATCGGGATGCGCACGGCGGCCGAGCGGTTGCGGCTGGAGTAAGCCAGGTTGATTGGCGCCTCGAAACCCGGCACCAGGCGGCGATACGAGTTGGTGCCCGGATTGGTGAAGGCGGCCAGGGCCGGCGCATGGTGCAGGATGCCGGCGATGTAGTGCAGCGCCAGCTCCGACATCCCGGCATAGCCCGAGCCCGCAAACAGCGGCGTCTCGCCCTTCCAAATGCTCTGATGGGTATGCATGCCGGAGCCGTTGTCGCCGAAGATCGGCTTGGGCATGAAGGTCACGGTCATGCCGTGGCGGATCGCGACGTTCTTGCAGATGTACTTGTACCAGGTGAGCCAGTCGCCCATTTTCACCAGCGACTGGAAGCGCATGTCGATTTCGGCCTGGCCCGCGGTGGCGACCTCGTGATGATGCTTTTCGACCCGGATGCCCACGCGCTCCATCTCGCGCACCATCTCGGCGCGGATGTCCTGCAGGCTGTCGTTGGGCGGCACCGGGAAGTAGCCTTCCTTGTAGCGCGGCTTGTAACCCAGGTTGGTGCCCTCGCGTCCGCTATTCCAGAAGCCTTCGTCGGACTCGATGTGAAAGTAGCTCGAGTGCTGGTTGGTGTCGTAGCGGACGCCGTTGAAGATGAAGAACTCGGGCTCGGGGCCGAAGTAGGCGGTGTCGCCGATGCCGGTCGACTTGAGGTAGGCCTCGGCCTTGCGCGCGACGTTGCGCGGGTCGCGCGAGTAGTCGGCGCGGGTGATCGGGTCGGAGATGTCGCAGATCAGGGTGAGGGTGGGCTCTTTGGTGAAGGGCTCCATCACCGCGGTGCTGGGGTCGGGGATGACCAGCATGTCGCTGTTGTCGATCGACTGCCAGCCGCGAATCGACGACCCGTCGAATCCCAAGCCTTCTTCGAACGGCGATTCGTCCTGGAATTCACTGATCGGCGCGCTGAAGTGCTGCCACTGCCCCAGCAGGTCCATGAACTTCAGGTCCACGGACGTGGCGCCCTTGTCCTTGATCATCTGGAGAATTTGTTTGGGAGTCATCGAACGCGTAACCCTCCTGGCCGCTTTAGGGGCGGCAACCCCGTATTTCTGCCAAAGCTAACGAGCACGTTTCATTTCGTGGGATTGATCACAAGACTTATACTGGCAGGCGGGCGCCGCCTTGCAATCCCGGCGCGACCGCATCCCACGCTTTGTGTCACGAAAATTCGCCTAACGCAACGCCCGCAAGTCATCCATTGACGTCTTTTTGGGTTGACGCCTTTTTGGGCAGCACCATGCCGTAAATGTGGCCTCGATCGCACCCTGCGTTGTGGCAAGGAATCAAGGCTGTCCGCGCTTTGCGATGCAAATCAGCCGCCCACAAGACCGCGGCCCCAAGTGCGTCATCCTACGATCTCGAGCAACGCAAAGTAGATGCCAAGCAACACGAGGCCCATCGGTATGCCGATTCTTGCCCAGCCGCCGGCGCCGATCCGCAGCGCCGCGGCGGCGACGATGTTGGGGATATTGCCCGGGACGAGCATTCCGCCCGCCACCAGTAGCGCGATTATCGCCTCGCGCGCCCGCGCCGGGTCCATCGCGTGGACCTCCAGCGCGACCAGCGTCGCGTTGTCCATCGCCGCCGAGATCGTGTTGACCCAAAACAGTGCCGCGTGCCCGAGCATCGGCACGTAGCGCGCCGCCATCGGCGCAAAGGCTTCGCCGACCAGCACCAGCCCCGCGATGAAAACGTAGACCTTAAGCCCGCGGATGACGGCGCGGACGACCGATTCGCGGATGCGCACCAGCGTCAGCGCCGCCGCACTGGCGCCGGCGCCGTCGTCGCTGGTGGCAAAAAGCCCTGCGACGATCGCACAGGCCAGCATCCCCGGCAGCACGTACGGAGCAAGCATCGCGAACAACCCGCCGAAGCCCATTCCCAAACCGCTTGCGGCAAGCGTCGAAAGCGGGCCGCCCAGCGGCGTCAACGACGACCCCAGTCCGATCGCAAAGCATCCGGCCACTGTGACCCGCAGGCGTGCGCGCGGCCCCAGACGCATCAGCTCGACCAACTCGGCCAGCATCAGCGCCGCGACGATCGCAGTGAGCATCGCGGACAGCAAAGCGATCGCGAAGACGGCCCCGCCGCAGAGCCACGGGCGCGCGACCCGCGCCTGTATCCATCCAAGCACCCGATCCATCGAGATTCGCAGACGGCCGAAGACGACGTCGGCCACGATCACGGTCAGCGTAATCCCCAGCGGCACCTCGGCGGCGCGGGCCACGACCTCCCATCGCCACGCCCCGGCAAGCGTCATCGCGAGCAGGCCGACGGCGAGAAAGAAAATCTCGATCCGTTCTTCGATCAAGCGCGAAACGACCGGCCCGATGAGCAGCAGGCCGATCAGCGCCACCCCAACGGCGGAGTTCATCGGGATGCAACGGGTTTTGGGATTGCGCCGGGCCGCGAACGCATCCGATTCTTATAAATGAGCGCGGGGGCGCAGTCGACGCTCGGCGTCGATGCGCGCGGCTTAGATTAGGACGCGGCCGGGTTGTAATAATGGAGTGGCCGGTTAAGATGCCATAGTCATACCGGCGCCGCGGGGTGCCGCTGCTACACTTTTTGCAAGCAACCCTTCAGTTCAACGGATGGTGACATGGATTTTGATCTGACCGAGGCGCAACAGGAAATCGTGCAGGGTGTGCGCGCGATGTGCGCGCGCTTCGACGACGAGTACTGGCGCGCCAAGGACGCGGCGCACGAATTCCCGCACGACTTCTATCAGGCCGTCGCCAAGGCCGGTTACCTCGGGGTGGCGATCCCCGAGGAATTCGGCGGCAGCGGCCTGGGGATCACGGAGGCGGCGCTGGTGATGCGCGAGGTAGCCTACGCCGGCGCGATGAACGCGGCCAGCGCGATCCATCTGTCGATCTTCGGGCTTACGCCGATCGTGATGCACGGGACCGAGGAGATGAAGCGCCGCCATCTGCCGCGGGTGGTCAGCGGCGAGCTGCACGCCGCCTTCGCCGTGACCGAGCCCGACGCCGGCAACGACATCACGCACATCAAGACCTTCGCCCGGCGCGAGGGCGACAATTACGTGATCAACGGGCGCAAGGTGTTCACCACCAAGGCGCAGGAAGCGCACAAGGTGCTGCTGCTGACGCGCACCACGCCGTTCGAGCAGGTGGCGAAAAAGACCGAGGGGATGAGCCTGTTCTTCGCCGACCTCGACCGCGACGCGATCGAGGTGCGCGAGCTGCTCAAGCTCGGCCGCCACGCGGTCGACACCAACATGCTCTTCATCGACAACCTCAAGGTCTCAGCCGCCGACCTGATCGGCGAGGAAGGCAAGGGCTTCCGCTACCTGCTCGACGGGCTGAACCCGGAGCGCATCCTGATAGCCTCGGAGGCAATCGGGATCGGACGCGCCGCGGTCGACAAGGCCGTGCGCTACGCCAAGGAGCGCATCGTGTTCGGCCGCCCGATCGGCCAGAACCAGGCCATCGCCCATCCGCTCGCCGACGCCTACTCCAAGCTCGAGGTGGCCGAGCTGATGACGATGAAGGCGGCGTGGCTGTTCGACCATCGCAAGCCCTGCGGACCCGAAGCCAACATCGCCAAGCTGCGCGCCGCCGACGCCTCCTTCGAGGCCTGCGATCGCGCGGTGCAGACGCTGGGGGGCTACGGCTACATGCGCGAATACGATGTCGAGCGATATTTTCGCGAGTGCCGGATGCTCAAGATCGCGCCGGTCTCGCAGGAGATGGTGCTCAACACGATAAGCGAGCACGTGCTGCACCTGCCGCGTTCATACTGATCGCTGCGCGAGCGGACGGCGGCGGCCATGCGCAAGGGTACGCTTTTCATCGTGCTGGGAGCGACGGCTTTCGTCGCCGTCGTGTTCGTCCTGCTGTTGCACGTGCAGCCGATAAAGGTGATCGACAGCCAGCTCGAGCACGTGGGCGAGAACGTGTTCGTGGCGGGCGATCTGCGCAACACGGGCGCGCGGCCGGCCACGCTCGAGCTGGAAATTCACTACTACGACCGCGCGGGGCGTCCGCTGGGCGAGGACCGGCTGCAGGTCGGGCCGCTCGACGCCGGCGCGCGCGAGCATTTTCGCGGCCCCACCCACGCGGCGGGCTCGGTCGCGGATTTCTCGCTCTATCTCAACCAGGGACGCAATCCGTACGGCAATTGAACAATCCGTGCGAGAATTGAACAATCCGTAGGGACATTGGACGTAGGGCTATTGGAATTAGCCGGCGCGCTTGCGCCGGGCCCGGCCGCCAGAAAGGACATCCGATGCCAAAAGCGATTCAGCGAACTTTCGGCTCCGTCATTCGCGAGCGCCGCCGCCAACTCGATCTCACTCAGGAAGACGTCGCCACGCGGATTAAGACTTCGACTCCCTATATCGGCCACCTCGAGTCCGGCAAGCGCCATCCCTCGGAGAAAGTGATCGCGCGGCTCGGCGAGGTGCTGGGCCTGCAAAGCCGCGAGCTGTTCTTCCTCGCCAACCCGCGCACGCGCGATCTGCTCGGCACCGCCAACAGCGGCGGCCGCCGCTCGGCCTGGGAGGAATTCCGGCACGACGAGCGGCTTCGGCGCGCGCACAACATCAGCGCCGAAGAGATGGACGTGCTGGGGCGGGTGGCGGCGATGGGCGAAGCGCGCGCGGCGCGCGACTTCATCTATATTCTCAACGCCATCCGCCTGGCGCTCAGCCGATAGCGCCTTTTATAAGTGGCCTGCAAGACCTTGTAATCCTGAGCCGGCGAGCGACCGCGAGCCGTGTCGAAGGATCTCGCGCGGCACCCTTCCGTCGCGTGATTTGTTGTGATTTCCGGAAAAAAATAATCACGGCCGCAAGGATGGCGGCCGCGAGATTCTTCGCTAACGCGCAGAATGACTTCCTGGGCCGGTTGAGATATTTGCGAGACACCACACCGGGTGGCGCGGGTGGCCAGGGCATCGGGAGTGGCAAAGTCCGCGCCGCCCAACTAAGCTCGGCCCGGACTTGCGATGCCCGATTCAATCCCAGCCGAGGCGACAGTTGCGCTGGCGGTGCGGTGGCCGCGCCGCTACACCGTCATCATCCTATTCGCGCTGTCGACGGTGCTCTGCTACGTCGACCGCGTCAACATCTCGATCGCGATCATCCCGCTCGCCCACGCCAAGGGTTACAGCGAGGCCGAGCGCGGCCTGGTCCTGTCGTCTTTTTTCTGGGGCTACCTGTGGTTCCAGTTGCCGGGCGGATTGCTCGCCGATCGCTTCGGCGGCAAGCGCGTGCTGGGCGCGGGCGTGGCGCTGTGGTCGATTGCGACTTTTCTGACGCCAATCGCAACCGCGTCCTTTGGCCTGCTGCTGTTCATGCGCGGCGCGCTCGGCGCGGGCGAGGCGATCAACTTTCCCGCGATCCATTCGATCGCCGCGCGCTGGACGCCGGCCTCGGAACGGGCCCGCGCGATCTCACTGCACCTGAGCGGCACCGCGCTCGGCACGATCATCGCCCTGCTCGCGAGCCCGCCGATCATAATCGCCTTCGGCTGGGAGGCCGTGTTCTACCTCTCGGGGTTGCTGGGGCTGTTGTGGCTCGCGCTGTGGTGGTGGAAGGCGGCGGACTGGCCCGAGCGCTCGCCCGGCGTGAGCGCCGCCGAGATGGCGGAGATTCGCGCGGGGCGGTCTGAAGTTGAGGCCGCGGAGGCCATCCCGTGGGGCAAAATCTGCCGCGAGCCGGCGGTGTGGGCGATCGTGATGGCCCATCTGTGCAACAACTTCGGCTTCTACATCCTGCTGCTCTGGCTGCCAAGCTATCTCGATCACACCTTTCACGTGCCGCTCAAGGACCTGGGGGTGATGGCGGTGGTGCCGTATCTGGCGGCCTTTGTGGTCGGCAATTGCAGCGGATGGCTGGCTGACGGCCTGCAGCGGCGCGGGATGCGGATGACGGCGGTGCGCAAGACGCTGCAAACGATCGCCTTCGGGCTCGGCGCGGCGGCGGTGTGCGCGATGCCCTTTGCGCACTCGGCCGTGCAGGCGGTGATGCTCGCGACGGTATCGATCGGCGGCACCGCGATCGGGATGGGCGGATGGGGCGTCAACCATCTGGATGTCGCGCCGCGCTACGCGGGAATCCTGATGGGTATCTCGAACACCTTCGCCACGCTGCCGGGAATCATCGGCGTCGCCGCCACCGGCTTCATCGTGCAGGCGACCGGCTCGTACTCGGTCGTGTTTTACCTCGCCGCCGCCGTCTACCTCGTAGGACTCATCGCGTACGACGTCTGGGGCAGCGGCGAGCGCAAGCTCTAGCGGCGCGGCGGGTCATCGGATTGCGGAGCGGCGGGCGCAGCTATTTCCCGAATAGCAGCTTGCTCAGCGCCGCGTGCAGCGCCGGACCCGCGGCGACGAAGCCGTCGAGCTTGACCTGCTTGCGATTGAAGCGGATCGGATGGCCGTGGATGTCGGTCATCACGCCGCCCGCCTCGGCCAGCAGCGCGGCGCCCGAGGCGACGTCCCATTCGCTCTTGGGCGTGGCCGTGAAAGTCCCGTCGGCCTTGCCCGCCGCGACCAGCGCGAGCTTGTAGGCGACGCTGCCGATCGGGTTGGCGACGATCTTATCCTGGTACGCGCTCCACTCACCGCGCGCCGTCTCGCTGCGGCTGGCGAGCACCACCGAGCCGGCGAGGCCGGCGGCGGCGGTCACGTGCACGGGGGTGTCGTCGAGATAGCATCCGGCGCCGCGTGCGGCCCAGAACAGTTCGCGCTTGATCGGGTTGTAAGTCACGCCGAGCACCGGCACGCCGTCCTCGGCGAGCGCGATTGCGACGACGAACTCCGGGATGCCCTTGATGAATTCCTTGGTCCCGTCGAGCGGATCGACAATCCACACGCGCCGGCGGGAAAGCCGCGCGGCATTGTCGGCGGTCTCCTCGGAAAGCCATCCGTAGTCGGGAAAGGCACGGCTCAGATGCTCGCGCAGGGCGGCGTCGGCCTCCAGGTCGGCCGAGGTCACCGGATTGTCACGGCCCTTGGAGCCGACTTCGTAGCCGCCATCGCGGAAATGGCGCCGGAGGATTTCGCCGGCTTCCAGAGCCGCCGCGCGCGCATGATCGAGCTCGCGCGCAAGCTCGCCACCCGCGCGTTCGCCGGCATCGCCGGCCCGCGGCGCCAGCGGCGGGCCGGCACGGTGCGCATCGCGGCCCGGCGGTTTCTTCATCGCGTCCTCATCGCGCGCGCTCACGACTCGCCGCGGCGCAGCCGCTTGCGGCGCACGCGCTCGTAGGCCGTGCGCAGCCGCGTCATCATGGCTTCGCGTTCGTCGTACAACCGCCGCAGCCGGCGCGGCCTGCGGCGCGCCAGCGCGTAGGCCGTGATCAACGGCAGCGCCACCGTGGAGTCGACGTAGCAAACGACCGAGTCGGGCAGGCGGTTAGGATCGATCTTGCCCCAGCTCACCGCTTCCGACGGCGTCGCGCCGCTCAGTCCGCCGGTATCGGGGCGCGCGTCGGTCACCTGGAGAAAATAGTCGTGGCCTTTTTCCGCCACTCCCATCACTTCCTGGATTTGCGGCTCGGTCTGCAGGACGAAATTCTTGGGCGAGCCGCCGCCCAGGATGAACACCGCGCTCTTCATTCCGGCGGCCTTGGCCGCGTATACGATCGCCGCGGTCTCGTTGACGTCGGCGAGCGGGTCCAGGCGCAGGCCGTAGCCCTCGATCTCGAGCAGCGCCAGGTTCATCCCGATCGACGAGTCGCCGGGCGACGAAGTGTAGATCGGCACCGCGCAGGCGTGCGCCGCCGCCAGCATCGAGCGGCTATGCAGCTTGAGCACGCGCTCGCGCTCGGCCACGTAGCGGCCGGCGCGATGATGAAACTCGGCGCTGCTCATCGGGTGCTGAAACTCCTCCTGCCGCGCGATTTGGCGGAAGAAGGCGTCGGTCGAGAGCAGCACGCGGTAGTCGAAAAAGATGTCGTAGATTCTGACCACGCCGGCCTTGTGCAGCGCCACGTCGTCGGCCTCGGCCGATCCCTGGAACATCTGCAGGCCCAAGGCGAAGTGCGTGTCGTGATAGAGGTTGGCGCCGGTCGACACTGCCCAATCGACGAAGCCGTTCTCGATCAGCGGAATGAGACACGACATCCCCAGGCCCGCCGGCGTGAGCGCGCCGGTGATGCTCATCCCGACCAGCACGTCGGGCTCGAGCATTTTTTCGGCAAACAGCCGGCAGGCCTCGCGCAGGCGCCGTCCGTTGTAGGCGAGGAACGCGGTATCGATCAATTCCGCGGCGGTCATGTCGCCGCGCACCGGCGCGGGATCGATCGGTGCGCCACCAATTCGTGATTTACGTCGAGCCATCGGCATGCTTGTGGTTGCGGTGATCTTACAATGATCTGGCGGGCGCGAGTACCGGCCACGCCATCCCCTCTGAAGTCCGCGTCGCGCGGTGACACGCGCCGCAGGCCGGCGCAGAAATCCTAGCCGCCCGCGCCGCGCAAAGCCATCGCGCCGCGGTTTGCCACGTCACGGTCGAGCATTTAAGATTGCGCTGGGGATCGGATTTCACGCGTCGATAATATCGCGTACGTATAATTTCGCTGACCGGGAGGCCGCCGATGGCGATAATTGCGATCAGTCAGCAGCTCGGTTCGCGGGGTAACGACCTCGGCCAGCTTGTGGCCGGGCGGCTCGGCTACCGGTTCATGAGCCGAGAGGACCTGATCGCGCAGGTCTCGCGCGTCTACAACGTCACCGCCGACCAACTGGTGGTGCTCGACGAGCGCCAGCCGCACTTCTGGTCGCGTCTGAAAACCGAGGGCGCGCGCTTCGCCTCCTTCTTTCGCGCCACGCTGCTGCGCGAGATGGCGCAGGACCGGCTGGTGACGGTCAGCCCTTCCGCACCGGTCTTTTTGCCGCCGTACCAATGCGGGGTCAAGGTCCGGGTCGTCGGACCGTTTGACGATCGGGTGAAGCTGGTGGGCGAGATGGAAAATCTTGCGTTGGTGGCGGCCCAGCGGCGCGTGCGCGACCACGACCGCGAGGTGCGCGCGCGCGTCCAGACCCTGATGGGCGTGGATATCGACGACCCCTCCTCCTACGACATCGTGGTCAATGGCTACGGCGTGCCGCTGGAAATCGGCGCCGCGACCCTCGCCGCGTGCGCCGAGCAGATCGACGCACACATCGGCGCCGAACAGTGGGAGCGGATGCGCGACGCGGCGACCGCGGCCCAGGTACGCGCCGCCTGCCACGCGCATCCCAAACTCGGCCACGCGCCGATCGAGGTCCTCTGCATCCAGGGTGCGGTGCAGGTGCACGGGCCCGGGCTGGTGCCGCCGTGGGACGAGCTCGCCAACCAGGTCGCGAGCCAGGTCGAGGGCGTGCGCTCGGTGGCCGTGGAAGCCGACGAGTCGCCGATCCCGGTTCGTTCCGACTAAGCCCGTCCCAATTTGTGCGCAAGCTGATACTTTTCCTGGCGACCGGATTTTACAGCGGTTACACGCCGTTCGCTCCCGGCACCGCCGGCTCGGTGGTGGGATTGGTGCTGGCGTGGGGCGTCACGATGCCGCTGGAGCATCGGTCGCCGCTCGCCGCGCTCGCCCTTATCGCGGCGCTGTTCGCGGTGGGATGCTGGCTTTCGGAGCGCGCCGAAAAACTTCTCGATCAGCATGACAGCTCGCATATCGTGATTGATGAAATGGTCGGAATGGCGCTAACGATGTATCTCTGCCCGGCGGCGGGCTGGATGGCGTTGGGCGCGGGCTTTGCGCTGTTTCGCCTGTTCGACATCCTCAAGCCCGAGCCTGCGGGGCTGATCGATCGGCGGCTGCGGGGCGGCGTCGCAGTGATGCTTGACGATGTGGTGGCGGCCATATATGCGAACCTCGTGCTGCACGCGCTCGCGCTGGTAGTTACGCTGTAGCGTGGCGCGCGGCGCACTTTCAGCGGCCCGGCACGCGCGGGCAAGGGAGCCAGCGATGATTCAAAAGGCGGTCGTTCTTTCCACCGGCGACGAAATCACCACCGGGCGGATAGTTGACACCAATTCCAACTATATCGCCGACAAGCTCGCCGAAGTCGGCGTCGAGGTCGTCGCCGTGCTGACCGTGGGCGACGTCCCCGAACGGCTGGAGTGGGCGTGGAAGACCGCGATGGCGATGGCCGACGTGGTCATCTCGACCGGCGGAATCGGTCCGACCGCCGACGACCTGACCAACGAGACCGTCGGACGCGTCACCGGCAGGAAACTCGTGCGCGACCAGGAGAGCGTCGATCACATGAAACGCATCTTCTCGTCGATCAACCGCGTGATGCCCGAGAACAATCTCAAGCAGGCCGACCTGCCCGAAACCGCGGAGGTCATTCGCAACCCGCTCGGCACCGCGCCGGGCTTCCGCATGGCGGTGCCGCAGGCGGACGGCCATACCTGTCACCTGGTCGTGATGCCGGGCGTGCCGCGCGAGATGAAGCCGATGATGGAGGACAGCGTCATCCCGTGGCTCAGAAGCAACCGCGGCAGCGACACGATCTACGCCGTGCGCGTCTTCCAGACCTTCGGCATCAGCGAGTCGGGACTCGACGAGGCGGTCGCCGGGCTGATCGGGCCCGAGGAAGCGCGGGTCGCGTTTCGCGCGGCCTTCCCACAGATTTCGCTGCGGGTGACGGTCGAGGGCAAGCCGGGTGAGGCCGAGCGCAAGCTCGCGGAACTGAGCGAGCGCGTGCGCGGGCGGGTCGCGGATTTCATCTATGCCGAGGGCGACGCCTCGATGGAGCAGGTGGTCGCGCAACTGCTGACCGAGCGCAAGTTCAAGCTGGCGGTCGCCGAGTCCTGCACCGGCGGCCTTATCGGCCATCGCCTGACCAACGTCGCCGGCAGCTCGAAGTTCTTCCAGGGCGACTTCGTGACCTACTCCAACGATCTCAAGACCGGGGTGCTCGGCGTGCGCGAGGAAACGCTCAGGCAGCATGGCGCGGTGAGCGAGCAATGCGTGCTCGAGATGGCGGCCGGGGCGCGCGAGCGCGCCGGCGCCGACGTCGCGATTGCGACCTCGGGCGTCGCCGGTCCCGACGGCGGCACCCCCGAGCATCCGGTCGGCACGGTCTGCATCGCATTGGTGGGCGACGGAACCCGGGCCGCGCGCCGCTATCAGTTACGCGGCAACCGCGACTGGATAAAGATTCTGACCGCGCAGGTCGCGCTGGACTGGCTGCGCCGCTACGCGCTGGGACTGCCGCTCGGCGAATCGACGCTGTTCCGCCGCTAACTTCCGCACCCACTCAGTTGGTCCCGGAAGAAAGCCTGCCCCTCAAGCAGGCTCATCGCTTTCGCCGCGGTATGACGAATCCGCAGACGCTACGGGAAATTGCGGTTTCGTTTTTGCGCCTCGGCACGACTGCCTTCGGCGGGCCCGCGGCCCACATCGCGATGATGGAGGAGGAATTCGTGCGGCGGCGCGGATGGCTCTCGCACGCGGAATTTCTCGACATGCTCGGCGCGACCAATCTGATTCCGGGGCCGAACTCCACCGAGATGGCGATTCATATCGGCCATCAACGCGCCGGCTGGAAGGGACTGGTGGTGGGCGGCGTGTGCTTCATCGTTCCCGCGATGCTCATCGTGACGGCCGCGGCGTGGGCCTACGTGCGCCTCGGATCGCTGCCTCAGTTCCAGGCAATCATGTACGGGATCAAGCCGGTCATCGTCGCCGTAGTTCTGCAGGCGCTCTGGCGGCTCGCTCCCACAGCGGCCAAGAGCATATTTCTCGCCCTGGTGGGCGCGATTGCGGTCGCGGCCGCGATGCTCGGCGTGAGTCCACTGATGATTATCTTCGTCGCGGGTGCGGTTGCGGCGGCAAGCGCGCGGATCGGTTGGGGGCGCCGCCCCGCAGCCGCGGCCGCGATCGCGGCGCCTCGATGGCCGGGCATCGTGCCGATGCTCAAAAGCGCAGGTGCGGCGGCGGCGCTCGCACCTTTCAGCCTGCTGGGACTGTTTCTTTTTTTTCTCAAGGTCGGCGCGGTGCTCTACGGGAGCGGCTATGTGCTGCTCGCCTTTCTGCAAACGGACCTGGTGGATCGCCTGCACTGGATCACGCAATCGCAATTGCTCGACGCGGTCGCCGTCGGCCAGGTCACTCCGGGACCGGTATTCACCACCGCGACCTTCATCGGCTACCTGCTGGGCGGCACGACCGGGGCGGTGGTTGCGACGATAGCGATTTTCCTCCCGGGCTTCATTTTCGTCGCCGCCAGCCGTCCGCTGATTCCGCGCATCCGGCGCTCGACGATCACCGGGGCCTTCCTCGATGGAGTCAACGTTGGCGCGCTCGCGCTGCTGGCGGCTGTCACCTTGCAACTCGGCCGGGCCGCGCTGGTCGACGTAACGACCGCCGCGGTGGCCGCGGTAAGCGCCCCGCTGTTGATCTACTCGCGGGTGAACTCCGCGTGGCTGATTCTCGTGGCCGGGCTGGCCGGCTTGATCGCAACGCGATGGTTCGGCTGAGCGCTCCGAACGATTTGCGCTGCGCGCCTTGACATCGTGGCGCATTGGCAGCATTGGATGGATGGCGGGTGGCTCGATGTGCCGGCTTATATTAATGATGGGCCCTGTTTAGCACGGCGATGACGCAGTATTGGCCATTTTCAAGCCTGATCCGCCACGGCGCGCTGCGCGAGCGGCTGATTGTGTCGCTCGACCTGGGGACGCCGGGCGAGGCGCTGCGGCTGGTCGACGAACTGGCGCGCGTGGTCGGGATGTTCAAGGTCGGCAAGCCGCTCTATCTCAACTGCGGACCCGACTTCGTGCGTGAGATTCGCCGCCGCGGCGGTGAAGTCTTCCTCGACCTGAAATTTCACGACAGCGCTCCCGCCGTGGGCAAGGCCGCCGTCGAGGCGACCCGCCTGGGCGTGCGCATGTTCGACCTTTATCCCCACGGCAGCTTCAAGATGATGGACCGGGTGCGCGGCGAAGTGACCCGCGTGTGCCGGGGCGAGGGACTGCGCCGCCCGCAGATCATCGCGGTCGCGATGCTGGCGGCACTCAGCCGCAAGCATCCCGCGCAAACGCTGTCGGAAGGCGGGTGGGGCCAGCGGCGCATCGTGCAGATGGCCAAGCTGGCGGCCGACGCCGCGCTCGACGGCGTGCTGACCTCGCCCCACGAGATCGCCCGGGTGCGCGCGTCCTGCGGCCGGCGCTTCACGGTAGTCAGTTCGGGGATGGGCCGCAGCCGCGGATGGGAGACGAGCGAATACCCCTTCGGCGCCGCAGAGGCGGTGCGCGCCGGCGCCGACTACCTGGTCGTCAGCAACCCCATCTGGCGCTCCAGCGAACCGTTGCGGGTGGTGCGCGAGATAACCGACGAGATGGAGCGCGGGTTGCGCGCCAATCCGCGTCTGACCCGCGAACTCCACCCCTCGCGTCCATTTTGACCCAGTGTCGAGTTGCGAAACTTGCAGCCGCGCCGGGCCGCGAAGCCAGCCGGCGCGGCACGCCGGTTCGATTCGGTCCCGCTTACGCGTATTCTGAAGGCGCGGAGTTGAGGGAGGGAAAGAACGGCTGATGTTCATCATGCTGGCGCTCTTGGCGCTAGCCGCGGGCGCGGGCTTTGTTGGCGCGCTCTCGGGCCTGGGCGGCGGAGTTTTCATCGTGCCCGCGCTGCTGATCTTCGCGCACATTCCGATGGGAGTCGCGGTCGGCGCGAGCCTGATTTCGGTAGTCGCGACCAGCGCGGGCGCCAGCGTCGCCTTCGTGCGCGACGGCTGGACCAATCTGCGCGTGGCGATGGCGCTGGAGTGCGCCACCGTGACCGGCGCCGTGACCGGCGCCTACCTGGCCGGGATTGTCCCGACCTGGGTGCTGGAGCTGCTGTTCGCGCTGATGATGCTGCAGTCGGCCTACTTCACGGTGACTAAGGTCGGCGACTCGATCTTGCCCCACAGCGACGCGCTCGCGGCGCGCTTGAAGCTGGGCGGGCGGGTGCCGGCCGAGAGTGGCGACCGGGAAATCACGTACGGAGTCGTCAACGTGCCGGGCGGCGCGACCCTGATGGTGGTGGCGGGCCTGATGTCGGGGCTGCTCGGGATCGGCTCGGGCGCGCTCAAGGTGATGGCGATGGACTACGTGATGCACCTGCCGCTGAAGGTCTCGAGCGCGACCAGTAACTTCATGATCGGCGTAACCGCGGGCGCGGGCGCGCTGGTCTTCCTGGCGCGCGGCGACGTCGCCACCGTCATCGCGGCGCCGGTCGCGCTGGGGGTCACGGCCGGAGCGCTCGCCGGCAGCCGCCTGCTGCCGCACGTCAACGTACAGTCGCTGCGCATGATGTTCGTGGCGATACTGGTGCTGATCGCCGTCGAAATGGGATGGCGCGCGCTGAGTGGATTCTAGATGGACCACACCACCGCCGACGAAGAACGGATTCTGCGGGTCTGGACTCCGATTATCCTGCGCACCATCCTGGTGGGCGCGATCCTGCTCCTGCTCTTCGGCCTGCTCAGCATCGGATGGCAGAGCCCCGGCTATTATGTCGGGCGCTTTCACCGCTTGCAGGGCCACGTCCGGTACCAGAATCGCGAAAGCCTGACCCTGCTCGCGTCGACCGCGCTTAAGGGCGACCCGCGCTCGATAATGACGATCGGCTTGATGGTGCTGACGCTGGTGCCGCTGGTGCGCGTGGCGTTCTGCTTTCTGCTCTTCGTCAAGGAGCGCGACGGCATCTACGTCGCGTTCACCGCCTACGTTCTGATCGGACTCGTGGCCGGCATCATACTGGGCCGGGTCGGCTAGCCCATCGCCCTGCCTTCCAAATAACTACTCCATCCTAAATCCGATCCGCGCACTGCCCTCGTATATGTAGCGACGATGGCAGTCCAGGCGGCGCGGGAGGCTCCGCGCCTGGCTCATCGCGTCAGCCCGCGAGGGTCTCGCGGGAACAACCGTGCGCAAATTCGGGGAGATGCCCTATGGAAACTGCCAGCAAAATCGCCGGCCAAATCACCGCGAGAATCATTACCGCAATATGCGCGATCGTCCTTGCCGGCGCGGCGCTGACCACGGCGCCGCCGCGCGCCACCGCCTCGAGCCATCGCGAGGCGCCGCTCGTCACGGAGATGCCGAAGGTGGATGGGACTGACTGGTACATGTTCCGCAGCTATGAAACCGGGCGCTCGGATTTCGTGACGATGGTCGCCAATTACTATCCGCTCCAGGACCCCTTCGGCGGACCCAACTATTTCCTGCTCGATCCCGCCGCGCTCTACGAGATGAAAATCGACAACGACGGAGATGCGCGGCCGGACATAATTTTCAGTTTTCAGTTTACCAACACGCGCAAGGACCTGACCCTGCCGATCAACGGCAAAAATGTCGCGGTCCCGCTGACCAACATCGGACCAATACCCGGCATGCCCGGCAACCTGAACGTGGTCGAAACCTACACGGTCAAAGTAATTCGCCCGGGATACCCGGCCAAATTCATCACCAACGCGAGCGGCGGATCCAGGATTTTCACCAAGCCCACCGACAACATCGGCTGCAAGTCGTTCGGCGACGCCGGCTCGGGAACCAACTGCCTCAATGACGACAGCGCTTCCGGCGCAAGCTACGACACCTATGCGAGACAGTTTATCTACAACGTCAATATTCCCGGCTGCTCCGGAGAAGGCCGACTGTTCGTCGGGCAACGCAAGGACCCGTTTGTGGTCAACCTCGGTGAGACTTTCGACCTCGTCAACTATGCAAATCCTGTGGGCGAGGCATTCGCCAATACGCAACCCAACAGCATCGGCGGCAAAAACGTCACCTCGCTCATTCTCGAGGTGCCAATAAGCTGCCTCGTCACCGGCAAAAACCCGATAATCGGCGGCTGGACGACGGCCAGCCTGCCGCAGACCCGGATCCTGAAGAGTGCTTTCAGGGATGACCAGCCGAACACCGAGAATGGCGATTTTCAGCAGGTGTCGCGACTGGGTATGCCACTGGTTAATGAACTGGTAATCGGCCTGAAAGACAAGGATCGCTTCAATGCGAGCGAACCCCGGGACGATAGTCAGTTCGCCACCTATGTGACCAACCCTACCGCGCCGGCTCTTATCGCCGCGCTATTCGGAACGCCCGCGCCCACCCTGTTTCCGCGCGCCGACCTGGTCGCGACGTTCCTGACCGGCATTGCGGGCGTCAACCAGCCGCCCCATGTGAAGCCGGCCGAGATGTTACGGCTCAACACCAGCATCCCGGTTACCACGTGCGCCTCGCAGAGCAGGCTCGGCGTGATCGGAAGTGACAGCGCGGGCTTTCCCAATGGCCGGCGGCCGGGCGACGACGTAGTCGATATTACCTTGCGCGTCGCGATGGGCCGGCTGATCACACTGGGATTGTTCGGCACCAAGTCCCAGGCTCCATCGGGAGCGCTCGATTTTACCGACGGCGCTTTCGTGCAATGCACCGATTTCGACACCAGCTTCCCTTACATCAAGAATCCGCTGCCGGGCTCACCCAACGGCCCCAACGGAATACCGACGGTTCCCAACCCGTAGCCGCGGCTGCGACGGCATCGCGGTATGTCAACGATGCGCATGGCGAACTACCGGCGGCACTGCCAGCGATGGATTCGGATCGCGGCAGTGCTGCCGCTGTTGGCGGCGATGCTATGGTTGGCGCCGCCGGCTTTTGGCGAAAGCGCCGTCGATCGCACGATCGTCATCTGCCAGAGGGTGCTGAAGGTGCGGCCGGACGATGCCACGATGTACTACAAGCTGGGCGATGCGTATGTCGAGAAGGGCCGCGAAACAGGCGACATCACTTACTACAACCTCGCATCGCAATCCCTGCGGCACGCGCTGAAGCTCGAGCCCGAGCTGGGCCCCGCCCGGCGTCATCTGGCATACGTGCTGTATTCGTTGCACGACTTCGCCGGCGCCGCACTTGAGGCGCGCCGCGCGATTGCGCTCGATCCGCGCGACTCGAACTCCTATGGAGTGCTCGGTGATGCTCAACTCGAGACCGGGCAGTACGACGCAGCTCGGAAAACCTATGCTCGGATGGCCGCTATCCGGGACGATTTGTACTCATACAGCCGCTGCTCGGGCCTCGAGACCATTCGCGCCGACAATTCCGCCGCCGTCGCCGACCTGAAACGCGCTATCGCCGACGGCTTCCGCGACGGAGAGCCCACCGAAGGAATCGCCTGGGCCCAAACGCGCCTGGCCGAGGACTACTTCCTGCTGGGCGAGCTGGATGAGGCCGCCGCACAGGACCAGGCCGCGCTCGCGACCTATCCGGGTTACTATCGCGCGCTGGCCAGCCTGGGACAGGTGCGCGCCGCCCAGGGCAGGCTCGAGGAAGCGGCCGGCTTGTACCGCGGCGCGATCGCGGTCATTCCACTGCCCGAGTACGCCGCTGCGCTGAGCGATGTCTATGCGAAGATGGGCCGCCAGCAGGACGCTCTGCGTCAACGCGAACTGGTCGAGTTCATCGCGCGGCTCAACGCGATCAACCGCGTCCTCTACAATCGCGTGCTGGTCGATTACTACGCCGATCACGACCTCGAACATCAACAGGCGATCGATCTGGCTGAGCGCGAATTCCAGGTCCGCCAGGATATCTATGGGCACGACGCGCTCGCATGGGCGCTCTATCGCGGCGGCAAAGCGGCCGAGGCCTTGGCGCATATTACAGCAGCGTTGCGATTCGGGACCACCGATGCCCGGCTCTACTTCCATGCCGGGATGATTTATCTCGCACTGGGCCGCAACGATCGGGCGCGGGCCAGTCTAGCGCGAGCACTGGCTATAAATCCTCACTTTCAGCCGATCCTCGACGACGTCGCCGCCCGCGAATATGCGAAGCTGGCGGAAACCCGCACGCGCCAATTTGCAAAGGCTGGCGGTTCGGTCCCGCAATGATGCCGCACTTACCAATACGGAATACGACTCCACGGCTTCTGACGGCCGCGATTGCTCTATGCGCGGCGGTCGCGATTCCGCGCGCCGCCCACGCTCATCCGATGGGCAACTTCAGCATCAATCATTACACCAAGATTGTTGCCGGAGCGCGCGACATCGAGCTCGACTACATAATCGACATGGCGGAAATTCCGACCTTCCAGGAAACGAAGGAGCGCGGACTGATTACCAAGGCCGGCGATCCGGGTCTTGCGCCGTATCTGCTCCGGCAGGCCGATAGCTTGAAAAAACGGCTGTCGCTCGACGCCGATGGACGGCCGCTTGGGCTTGAATGCGTCCTGCGCCGCGCAATATTTCCTCCGGGCGCGGGTGGACTGCCGACGATGAAGATGGGCTTCGTCTACCGGGCCGGTCTGCCGCACACTATTGGCTCTTCTCTCGTATTGCTTCACTACCGCGACAATAATTTCGCCGGACGCGCCGGATGGAAAGAGATAGTTGCGATCGGCAGCGATGGCGCGGCGCTGACCGGCAGTTCCGTTCCCTCGCGCGACCGCAGCCTGGAACTGACCGACTATCCGACCGATATGCTGCACAGTCCGCCGCAGACGCTTGAAGCCGCCGTGAGCTTCAAGGCCGCGCCGCCCGGCGCTCTCGCCGGCAACCGGTCCACCCCGGGCGCCGCCGGCGCGGGATGGCTCGCCGCAGGGAGCGCTTCATCCGCGCCGAGCCTGAGACTGGAGGCAAATCGGCAAAGCACGCCTCGCAGCGCGTTCACCGATCTCATCGAGTCCAACCGCATGGATTTGGCGTTCCTGTTGACGGCGGCGTTCATCGCAGCCGTCCTCGGCGGCTTCCATGCGCTCGAGCCCGGCCACGGCAAGACGCTGGTCGCGGCCTATCTGGTCGGCTCACGCGGCACGGCCGGCCATGCGGTGTTGCTGGGCGCTGTGGTTACCGCATCGCACACGATTTCCGTCTACGCGCTCGGCATCATCACGCTCTATGCCTCGCAGTGGGTCGTGCCGGAGCAACTCTACCCATGGCTCGGAACGGCGTCGGGATTGCTGGTTGCCGGGCTCGGTTTCGCGCTTTTCATCCGCCGCTGCCGCTCGATCGATTCGCCCACGGAGGGGGTCGCGGATCGCATCGACGAACCCGGCCACGCCGTCAACCATCGTCATCCGCACGATGACCAGCATCCTCACGCTGACGATCATCGGCATGATCATGAACATGAACATCATCATGGTCACGATCATCGACACGGCCACGCATCCGCGCCGATCCATCGTCACACCTGGTGGGGTGGCCACCTGGACGAGCATCCGCACGACGAGGCTCCCGCACACGCGCATCCCCACACCTATCGGGACATCAGCTATGCGCGGCCTGCCGCTATTTCGCTCAAGGGCCTCTGCGCACTCGGCATCACGGGCGGAATCGTGCCCTGCCCCGCAGCGCTGGTGGTGCTGCTCGGAGCGCTCGCGATTCATCGCGTCGCCTTCGGCCTGTTCCTCATAGTCGCGTTCAGCGCGGGACTCGCCACGGTGTTGATCGGCTTCGGGCTGGCGATGGTTTACGCGCGACGCTTCATGAGCCGCTTCGCCGCGCGCGGACCGCTGACCGAGCGATGGCTGCCGCTGGCCTCGTCGGCCGTGATAACTGTCATGGGCATCACGATAGCGTTGCAATCGCTAGCAAGCGCCGGCGTACTGAGCATTTGACTATCGGGAGCGCGCGCGGCCGATCTTTGACGAGTCTCTCTCTGGCAGGTCTCTTGTGGGGCTGTAATCGATGGCGCGTATTGGAAGGTAAAGCGATGGACCCTGGAAGTACCGCACCACTTGGAATCGCGTTGCTCGGACTGCTGCTCGGGATGCGCCATGCGACCGACCCCGACCATGTAATCGCGGTGACCGCCATCCTCAGCCGCGAGCGCCGTCTCGCCGCGGCCACCCGGATCGGCGTGATATGGGGCCTCGGACACACGCTGACGGTGCTCGCGGTCGGCGGCGCGATCGTCATTTTCAAACTCGCCGTTCCGGTGCGTCTCGGCCTCGCGATGGAATTCGCGGTCGCGATCACGCTGATCCTGCTGGGCCTCGGCACGGTCGGCGCTCTGGTGCGCCGAATCGCCTCGCGCTTTTTCGGAACTCCGCCCCCATATACGGAAGACTCATTGGAAGATTTGCCGGAAGATCTGCGGGAAGCTTTGGTGGTCCATTCGCATGCTCACACGCATGATGGTGCGCCGCATCGCCATCCGCACGTTCATGGTGCGGATGGCGAATTCCATCGTGACCACGTCCTTGGGGCTGGCGCAGCGACGCCGTTGGCCGCGCGCCGCCCGTTGCTGAGGTCCTTTGGCATCGGTCTGATTCACGGACTCGCGGGCAGCGCCGCGATCGCGTTGCTGGTCCTCAGTGCGATCCCCGAACCGCTATGGGCGACGCTCTATCTCGTGATTTTCTGTGTCGGAACGATCATCGGCATGGGGTTGATCACGACCGCTATCGCCACCCCGCTGATCGTCGCGGCGCGGGGGATGTCCTCACTGCATCAGCGGCTGGTCACCGGTTCAGGACTCCTCAGTTTCGGTTTCGGCTTGTTTCTCGCCTACCAAATAGGCATCGTCGACCGGCTCTTCGCCGCCGCTCCCATCTGGACTCCGCGCTAACGCCGGTGCGCCCTCTCGCGGCGCATTTCCATCGTAGCGCAAGCGAAGTTCACGTCTGCGCGACCTTACGGATTGCAATAGGGCTACGGTTGGAGGCAGTCTGAACGTACAATAGAAAAAGCGGAAATCGCGCCATGCAAGAAAAAATCAAAGCTGGATTCCAAACTTTTATTTCCGACGGTGGCGAAGAGTTCGGCGCGGTGCGCGAGGTGGCGCCCAATGGCCGGCCGGAGTTGGTGATCTACGTCGAGAATGCCGGCGAGTTCACCGTCCCGCTCGACGCCGTCGAGTCGGTGCATTTCGAGAAAGTTATCCTGAATTGCGCCAAGCTGGATCGCCGCCTGCGTCAGGCTATCGGCCACGCTCACGACGCCGAAAAACCCGGCGCATGACCTGATCGGTTCATGACCGGATCGGTTAGCGCACTGGCGTAAGCAGCTAGTCGTATCTTTTTCAATGAAGCCGAAGATCTTCGATTAGCAATTCCTGCAAGTACAAGCCGTTCAACGGAAACTCACGCATGAGGAAGGTCCGATCACAGGAAGGTCCGATCATGAGTACAGGTACGACTGGGCAAGGAACCGTGCTTGGAGCGGGCACTCCCGCCCCGGACTTCAAGCTGCGCAGCACGCCCGACCAACTCGTGGCTTTGACTGATTTCCGCAGCTCTCCCGTTATCCTCGCGTTCTACCCCGCCGACTGGAGTCCGGTGTGCGGGGACCAGATGGCGTTGTACAACGAAATCCTGCCGGAGTTTCGCCGCTTCAACGCCAACCTGCTGGGTATTTCGGTCGATGGCGTCTGGTGTCACAGCGCCTTCGCCAAAGACCGCAAGCTGCACTTTCCGCTGCTCGCTGATTTCGAGCCCAAAGGAGCCGTCGCCCACACCTATGGCGCGTACCGGACTCAGGACGGGGTCTGCGAGCGAGCACTGTTCGTGATCGATTCCGCGGGGACGATCCGATGGAGTTATCTTTCTCCGATCGGCGTCAATCCCGGAGCCGACGGAATCCTGGCCGCCCTGGAAACCCTCGCTTCAAAAGCAGACAAGTGACAAATGGCGGGCAAACTTACTCCTAAGGTCAGCCAGCGCGATCACCTCCAAGGGCCGGATACCGCGAGCGTCACGCTGCTTGAGTACGGCGACTACGAATGTCCCTATTGCGGACAGGCATACCCAGTCGTTAAGGCGATCCAGAAACGGCTAGGTCAGCGGTTGCGGTATGGCTTTCGTCATTTCCCACTGACTAATGCGCATCCGCACGCCGGAGCGGCGGCGGAAGCGGCGGAGGCGGCCGGCGCGCAGGGGAAGTTTTGGGAGATGCACGATACGCTGTACGACCATCAGGACGCTCTCGACGACGAAAATTTAGTCGGCTATGCCGCCGAACTCGGTCTTGATGTGGCGCGATTCGGCGACGATATGGCCGAGCATCGACATGCAACACGCATCCGCGAGGATTTCACCAGTGGAGTGCGCAGTGGCGTTAACGGCACGCCCACGTTCTTCATCAATGGTGTACGTCACGACGGCGGTTATGATCTGGCCTCGTTGCTGGCCGCTATCGAGAAAGCAATGTAGGAGCACGCGGAAGGCGGTTCCGCGACGAATTGCGAAAGACAGCTATGGAGCGGCATCCGTTCGGTTCCCTCAAGCGCCAGGTAGCCGCGATCGGCCAGGGAACCTGGCATCTCGAAACCGCCGAGCGCCGCTCTGCAATCGCCGCTTTGCGCCGGGGCCTCGATCTCGGCATGACCCATATCGACACCGCCGAGATGTATGGGTCGGGCGACGCGGAGAAAGTGGTTGCTGAGGCGATTCTCGGCAGACGCGATGAAGTGTTCCTGGTCTCCAAGGTGCTGCCCCAACATGCCTCGCGCGACGGCACTGTGGCGGCTTGCGAGAAATCGCTGACGCGGCTGAAGACGGACCGGCTGGACTGCTACCTGCTGCATTGGCGCGGTTCGCATCCGCTGGCGGAAACGATCGCGGGCTTCGAGCGGCTTCAGCGCGAGGGAAAAATCCGCTCGTGGGGCGTGAGCAATTTCGACGTGGCCGACCTCGAGGAGCTCGTGAGCCTCGCCGGCGAAGGCAGCTTCGCATGCAACCAGGTGCTCTACCATCTGCGCGAACGCGCGATCGAACACGCCGTGATTCCCTGGTGCGAGCGGCATGGCGTCGCCGTCGTTGGTTACAGCCCATTCGGCAGTTCGCTTTCCTTTCCTGGCCCGAAAACGGCGGCCGGCCGCGTACTGACCGAAATCGCCGCCGCGCACGATGCAACTCCCCGCCAGGTCGCACTGGGCTTCCTGGTCCGGCGTCCTTCGCTGTTCGCTATCCCCAAGGCTTCGAGTTCCGCGCATGCCGCGGAAAATGCGGGAGCCGGAGACCTCAACCTGACCCCACGCGAGCTCGCGCTTATTGACGAAGCCTTTCCGCTCGACCGCGGTCATCGCCGGCTTCCGATCGGCTGATCCTGAAGTCGAAAGCTCTGGCGTCCGATACCTGAAATGTGCAGAACTGCGTAGATATGGAAATCAAAGGTAAAACTGCCGTCGTTACCGGCGGTGGATCGGGAATCGGCCGCGCCACGGCCGTGCGTCTGGCGGCCGAGGGCGCCACCGTGCTGGCGGCGGACCTGGATGAGGCGGGGATGCGCGAAACGGTTCGCCTGATTGAAAGGGCCGGCGGACGCGCCGCCGCGGTACGCGTCGATGTGACTGACGCGGAACAGGCGCGGCACATGATGGAGACCGCGCTATCGACTTTCGGCCGCTTCGACATCCTGCACAATAACGCAGGGATCGCGGTGGGGACGCCGGCCTTTCCGCAATGCGGTCTCGACAGGTGGCGGCGCGTGCTCGATATAGATTTACAGGCGGTCATCCTCGGATGCTTTCTGGCAGGGCCGATGATGCAGCGCGGCGGGGGCGGCGCGATTGTCAACACCGCCTCGATGGCGGGGCTCTATCCATACGTGGACGATCCGGTCTATGCGGCCGCCAAGGCCGGGGTGGTCAACCTGACGTATTCGCTGGCGCCATGGGCGCAGCGGTTCAAGGTCCGAGTCAACTGTATCTGCCCCGGCGTGGTGGACACGCCGCTGGTCAGGAAGGCGGTCGAAATCCAACAGAGCGGCGGGCACGAAGTAAGCTTGCCCAAACGAATCCTACAGCCCGAGCAGATCGCGGACGGAGTCGTGCGCCTGATTCGCGATGACACGCTGTTCGGGCGCGCACTCGAAGTCAGACCGTCGGAAGTGCGTATCGTGGAAGTGCCGGGATTGCCGCGAACTCAACGCTAGCCGACCCATCCGAACTTCGACGCAGTCGCCGGCGTCGAGCGGGTGGCCGAACCGAGAACTCGGCAGCAGTTATCTCTCTCGCGAGCGAAAGAAATGGACTCCTTCGCCTGCAAGCTCTTTGTTCCGACCAGGATTTGTCCTAACGGCCAGCCGACGCGGTGGGCGCCGACTGGCCGCGTGGACTGAAAGCTAATTACCGCGGAGACTCTCAGCAACCTCACTAGGCTTCATATTGCGCTCAAGGCACCAACGGTCGATCACTTCAGCGTTGAAGCGCCAATCAGTGCCGATCCGAAAGCCCGGCAGTTCGCCGCGCCGGAGGAGCTTGTAAATGGTTGATGGATGGACTCGAAGGTAGGCGGAAAGCTCCTTCACTGTCATCACGCGGGGCAGATTGTACTTTGCTTCTGTCGCCATTTTTCTCTCCAAAGCTAGCAGGCTCTGCACCGCCCCCTTAGGGTCAAAGACCTGCTGCGCTTGTTATATCTTCCTATAACGAAGGCTATCTTAAACCTGCCTTAACTGCAAGCGACCTTCGCAAAACCGCTTGCGCTGGTCAGGAGCCTCTACAGGGCCTATCGACAGCATTGTCCACACTGGCCACTGTACACGTCGTTTCCTCGCGGATTACTATCCGGAAACCGATGCATCGCGCGTATACAGCGCCTTGCAATGCGTCTCTCTCTATTAGGAGGCCATCATATGACGGCCCATGTCAAGTCTGTGCCCGTACTGGTGATACTCGTCTCATTGGCCCTTGCCCTTCCCTCCGTCGCGCAAAATACCCCAAAACTGAGCGTCACGAGTTCGGCATTCGCCGCGGGAGCGACGATTCCAATCGGCTACAGTTGCAAGAGTCCCAACGTTGAGTCACCTCCGCTGCGCTGGAACGGCGTTCCTAACGATGCGAAAACACTCGTCCTGATTCTCAAGGACCCTGACGCCCCGAATGGGACATTCATCCACTGGGTCGTCTATAACCTGCCTGCCAGCCTCAGTGGATTGGACGCCAACGCGCCTCCCACCGATAAGCTTGCCAACGGTGCCATCCAGGGCGCCAATAGCGTCGGCCAAATAGGCTATATGGGCCCATGCCCGCCGCCAGGCAGCGTACCCCATCACTACCACTTTGAGCTAAGCGCGCTGGACATCGCGCTCAGTCTCAAGCCGGGCGCCACGGCTACGCAGGTGGAGGACGCCGCCCAAGGACACGTCAAGGCCACCGGCGACCTCGTCGGAACCTTCGCCCGCTAGCCGCGCGCCGCTCACTCCATCGCGATTGGCGCACGCAGGCGAACAGGCCGATCGGCGGGCAGCCGCAAGGTCCGCGCGCCGCGCGCAAAATAGCGCGTGCGATGCCGTGCAAGTGCGGCTAAGCTCACAGGATGCGGCTCGACGCGAAATTCGTGACTTCCGCTTTTGCGCCGGAGGGCTATCCGCGATGGGATCGCGCCGAGGTCGCCCTCGCCGGGCGCTCCAACGTTGGCAAGAGTTCGATACTCAATGCGCTGGCGGCGGCGAAGAACCTCGCCCGGACCTCGCGCACGCCGGGCCGCACGCGCGCGCTCAACTTTTTCTCGGCCGGCGACCATCTCGCGATCGTCGATCTGCCGGGCTATGGCTTCGCCAAGATGGCGCGGACCGAGGCCGCGCGGATTGCGGCGATGATGAGCGGCTATCTCGGCCAGCGCGATCGCCTGGTGGGGCTCGTGATGCTGGTCGACGCGCGGCGCGGGCCTGAGCGCGAGGAGCTCGAACTCGCCACTCTCGCTGCCAGCCGCGGAATAGAACTCATCGCCGTGGCGACCAAATGCGACAAGCTCCGGCGCTCCGAGCGCACCGCGGCGCTCGCACTTTTCAAACCACTCGGCATCGCACCGATCCTGTGCTCCGCGCTGAGCGGCGAGGGCATGGACGATCTGCGCCGTCGGATAATCGCCTGCGCGCGCCAGGCGCGGCGCGCGGACGGGCCTGCGGATGACGGCGGGGCGGCGGATGCTCCCTCGCGATGACGCCCGAGATAAGCGTAATCATCCCTACCCACAACCGGCGCGCGATGCTGCGCGAGGCGCTGGCCTCGGTCGCCGCGCAACGCGGCGCGACCTTCGAGGTGATAGTCGTCGACGACGGCTCCACCGACGGCACCTGGCAAGATATCTGCGGGCAAGATATCTCCGGGCAAGATATCTCCGGCTACGACCTGTCCGCGCGACGCGACAATATGCGCGCCGTGAGAACCGAGCGGCGTGGGCCGGCGGGCGCGCGCAACCGCGGTATCGCGATGGCACGCGGCGCCTTGATCGCCTTCCTGGATTCCGACGATTTGTGGATGCCCGAAAAGCTCGCGCGCCAGAGCCTCTTCATGCGCGACAATCCCGAGTGCGCGATCTCGCAGACTGGCGAACGATGGCTCCGCGACGGCAGGCGCGTCAATCCCGGCCGGCGCCATCGCAAACGCTCCGGCGATATCTTCAACGACGCGCTCCGCACCTGCCTCGTCAGCCCGTCGGCGACAATCCTGCGGCGCGGGTTGCTCGACGAGGTCGGCGGCTTCGATGAGGACCTGGCGGCGTGCGAGGACTACGATCTGTGGCTTCGGATTCTCGCGCGTCACGAGGTGGGACTGCTCGACGAACCGCTGGCCGTGCGCCGCGCGGGCCATCCGGGGCAACTCTCGGCGACCGTCCCGGCGCTCGATCGCTTCCGTATCCTCGCGCTGGCAAAGCTGCTCGCCGACGCTTCGCTCGACGCCGACAAGCGCACGGCAGCGGCCGAGGTGATAGCCGAAAAATGCCTCATCTACGGGAAAGGGCTGACGCGCCGTGGTCGCCACGACGACGGCGCTTTCTTCGCCGAGGCGGCGCGATCGGCGCTGAAGCGATGGTCCCGCGAGCCCGACGTGGCGCTTACGGCCGCGCGCGTGCGGATGCGCGCGATGCTCAAGCCATGCGACATATCGGCGGTTTCAATCGAGCCGGGAGGCACACACGTCCGCGAACAGCCCGCGGGATGTGGAAACGGTTATTCGATGCAATACCCAGACACGCGCCACTCTGCGGAACATCAATGAGCGCTGACGATGTCACCCAGGCCGTGCGGACATGGGCCGAGACGCACCATCTCGACCGCGCGCATCTCGAGCGATGGCTGGTGCTGGACGCGGACAGCGCGGCCGCAGTGTTCGACGCAGCCTGTCGTCTGCGCCTGCGCGTTGGCCAGTTGCAGGGCGCGCTCGAAATGCTGGAGGAAATCGCACTGGTCGAGCTGACGCAGGTCTCGGCCGTGCTTGCCCGGGCGCCGCTCAAACGGATACTTGAAGGGGTTGGACCGGCGCCGGCGCGGGCGCGCGCGTTCGTCAATGAGCTGCGGGCGATGCGTTTTCCGCGCCTGGGCCGCGCGCTTGAACGGATGAAGGCGGAAGTTGTCGCGCTCAAGCTGCCGCGTATGGTGGCTGTGGCACTGCCCAAGGACCTCGGCTCCGATGAGCTTCGGATCGAGATCCGGGTGCGCAGCGGCACCGAGTTCAGGGAGTCGCTGCGGGCGCTGGCGGAAAAAACCGAGAGCGTGGAACGGATATTGGACCTGCTTGGCGGCAAGAATTTTTCGCAGTGAATTTTTCGCAATGAATCTCCGCGAAGATTTTTTCGATCGATGAATTTTGAGCTGGACGAAATCGTAATCGAAGAGCGATGCCGGGATAGCGCGCTGGCCGCGCGCGTCATCAGCCGCGCTCCCGCTGCGGTGCCGGTGAATTTCACCGCCGACGCTCGCGACGCCGCGCGCCCCGGCCTCGGCGACGCCGATCCGTTCGGCGCGGGCAAACGCCGGCTGATCGTGATGCATCGGCGCGCGCCGTTCCTGATGGCCTGTCCGGCGGGATCCTCCGAGTTCGCCTGTTGCGGATACCTCGTGCTGGTCCTGGCGTCGAACTGTCCGATGGATTGCAGCTACTGCTTCCTGCAGGAGTATCTGGCCGACAATCCCGGATTCCAGGTCTTCGCCAATTACGCCGACGCCTTCGACGAGCTGGATCGAACGCATCGCCGCGCGCCCGGGCGCGCGCTGCGCGTCGGCACGGGCGAACTTGCGGATTCGCTGGCTTTCGACCGGATGATCGGGATCAGCCGCGAGCTGGTCGAGTTCTGCGCCGCGCGCGAGGGCCTGCTGCTCGAACTCAAGACCAAGACCGACGAAATCGACAACCTGCTGACGGTCGATTCCCGCGGCCGGACGCTGGTCTCGTGGACGCTCTCGCCGCCGCAGGTTTTTCTGAGCTCCGAGAAGCGCACGGCCTCGCCGGCGGCGCGTCTCGCGGCGGCCCGTCGCGTGCTGGAGGCCGGCTACAGAGTTGGCTTTCATCTCGACCCGGTGATCGCCTATCCCGGCGCCGAAGGCGACTACCTGGCGCTGCTCGACGATCTGTTCGACACGATTGCGCCCGCGCGCATCGCCTTCATCAGCCTGGGCGGCCTGCGGATGACGCCGGCGCTGCGCACCGCTGCGCGCCGGCGTCATCCGCACGACCCCTTGCTGTGTGGCGAAGAGGTGCTGGCGCCCGACGGGCGCTATCGCACCTTCACGCCGCTGCGCGCGAGCCTGCTGCGCGCGCTGGAGCGGCGTATCGCCGCCGCCAGCCCCGCGATCATGCGCTATCTGTGCATGGAGCCGCCGAGTATCCATCGGCGCGTGCTGGGCCATGCGCCGGCGCCCGCGGCGGCGCTGGGCGCGGCGCTGGCGGGGGGGGGGGGGGGGGGGGGGGGGGGGGCCCCCGGGGGGGGGGGGGGGGGGGGGGGGGGGGGGGGGGCCGGGGGGGGCCGCCCCCCCCCCCCCCCCCCCCCGACTCCCCCACGTGCCGCGGCGCGCAACGCCGCGTGTGCCCGCGGCGAGCGTGGCCGCCGAATCGGCGGCCGCGCTCGCCGCGGGCAATGGGGACGCGCGACGCGCGGGGCGCGCGCGCCCCGCGCGTCGCGCCGCGGCCGACAACCGCGCACGGCCCGTCGGCGTCTTCGATTCGGGCATCGGCGGCCTCACCGTGCTAAAGGCGTTGGTCGAACTGCTGCCGCACGAGGATTTCATCTACCTGGGCGATACCGCGCGGCTGCCCTACGGCACCAAGTCGCGCGAAGTGATCGTGCAGTACTCGCGCGAGAACACCGGCTTCCTGCTCGCCAAGGGCATCAAGATGCTGGTGGTCGCGTGCAACACGGCGAGCGCCGTGGCGCTGGAGGACATCGCGCGCGAGACGGTGGTGCCGGTGGCCGGCGTGATCGAGCCCGGCGCGCAGGCCGCGCTGCGGGCGACGCGCTCGGGCAAAATCGGGGTGATCGGCACCGAAGCGACGATCGCCTCGGGCGCTTATACTCGCGCCTTGCAGCGGATGCGGCCCGGGGTGGAGATTTACACCCGCCCCTGCCCGTTGCTGGTGCCGCTGGTGGAGGAAGGATGGACCGCGGGCGAGGTGGCCGAGCGCACGGTCGCCTATTACCTGGAAAGCCTGAAGCAAAGTGGCATCGACACGCTGCTGTTGGGCTGCACGCACTATCCGCTGCTGAGCGCGTTGTTCGCGCGGGTGCTCGGCGCGGGAGTCCGGCTGGTTGATTCGGCGACCGCCACCGCCGCGGCCGTACACAAACGGCTCGCGGCGCTCGATCTGGCCCGGCGCGAAGGGCGCGGCGCGCAGAGTTTCTTCGTCACCGAAACGCCCGACCGCTTCATCCGGGTGGGGCGGCGCTTCCTGGGACCGCAGGTCGATTCGGCCGTGCGGATCGAACGCTGAGGGCTGTCCCGCGCTGAAAGTTGCCCCGCGCTGAAAATTGTCCGGCACTGAGGTAGAATCAACCCACTAGAGCGCGCATCGACCCGCGCCCGCAGCTCCCGCTATATTGGTTTGTACGGAAATGGCTTCATCCCTGACCAGTGTTGCTCACAAAGTCTTCGGCTCGAAGAACGACCGCGAGCTAAAGCGCCTGCGGCCCACGGTAGCCGCGATCAACGAACTCGAGCCGCAGATCTCGGCCGAGAGCGACGACCGCCTGCGCGAGCGGATCGGCCAATGGAAGGCCAAGCTAAGTGCGATCGAGGAGGACGAGGAACTCGACGAGGCGATGGACGAGGTGCTGCCCGAAGTTTTTGCGGTGGTGCGCGAGGCCGCCCGCCGCACGCTCGGCCAGCGGCACTTCGACGTCCAGCTAATCGGCGGGATGGTGCTCCATCGGGGCAAGATCGCCGAGATGAAAACCGGCGAGGGCAAAACCCTGGTCGCCACGCTGCCGGCCGTGCTCAACGCGCTGACCGGCCGCGGCGTGCATATCGTGACGGTCAACGACTACCTGGCGCGGCGCGACGCCGAGTGGATGGGCCGCATCTACACCTTTCTCGGGTTGAGCGTCGGCGTGGTCGTGCACGGCGTCAGCGATCCCGAGCGCAAGACCGCCTACGCCTGCGACATCACTTACGGCCAGAACAACGAGTTCGGCTTCGACTACCTGCGCGACAACATGAAATTCAACCTGGAGGATTACGTCCAGCGCACGCACAATTTCGCCATCGTCGATGAGGTCGACTCGATCCTGATCGACGAGGCCCGCACTCCGCTCATCATCTCGGGCGCCTCCGAGGAATCCACCGACACCTACTACGTCGTCGACCGCGTCATTCCGCGCCTGAAGGTCGAGGACCACTACACTATCGACGAGAAGTTGCGCACGGTCGCGCTGACCGAGGAAGGCGTGACCAAGGTCGAGCAGCTACTGGGGATCGACAACCTCTACGATCCGCGCAACATCCTGCTGGTCCATCACGTCAACCAGGGGCTCAAGGCCCATACGCTGTTCAAGCGCGACGTCGAATACGTGGTCAAGGACGGCCAGGTGGTGATCGTCGACGAGTTCACGGGGCGGCTGATGCCCGGGCGGCGCTGGAGCGACGGATTGCATCAGGCGGTCGAGGCCAAGGAAGGGGTCAAAATAGAATCCGAGAACCAGACCCTGGCGACCATCACCTTCCAGAACTATTTCCGGATGTACAGCAAGCTGGGCGGGATGACCGGCACCGCCGACACCGAGGCGGCCGAGTTCAAGGAAATCTACGGTCTCGAGGTGGTGGTCGTGCCGACCAACCAGCCGATGATCCGCATCGACAATCACGACGTCATCTACAAGACCGAAGACGAGAAGTTCGACGCGGTGATCGAGGAGATCCAGGATTGCCACGAACGCGGCCAGCCGGTGCTGGTCGGCACCGTGTCGATCGAGAAGTCCGAGCGGGTCGCCAACCAGCTCAAGAAAACCTCGGTCAAGCATTCCGTGCTCAACGCGAAGAATCATGAGCGCGAGGCCGAGATCGTGGCCCAGGCCGGCCGCTTCGGCGGGGTCACGATTTCGACCAACATGGCCGGCCGCGGCACCGATATCGTGCTCGGCGGCAATCCCGAGTTCATGGCCGCGGCGGAGGCCGGCACTCGCGACCCCAACGACGAAAAGTTCCGCGCCGCGCTCGAGAAGTACCGCGCCCAATGCCTGGCCGAGCGCGAGCAGGTGCTCGCGGCCGGCGGCCTGCACATTCTCGGCACCGAACGCCACGAGTCGCGGCGTATCGACAACCAGTTGCGCGGGCGCTCGGGACGCCAGGGCGACCCCGGCAGTTCGCGGTTTTTTCTCTCGCTGGAAGACGACTTGCTGCGCATCTTCGGCGCCGACAAGCTCAAGGGTCTGATGGGCCGGATCGGGATGGAGGACGGTGTTCCGATCGAGCATCGATGGATCAGCAAGGCGATCGAAAACGCGCAGAAGAAGGTCGAGTCGCACAACTTCGACATCCGCAAGCACCTGCTCGAATACGACGACGTGATGAACCGCCAGCGCGAAGTGGTCTACCATCGGCGCAAGGAACTGCTCTCGGGCGCGCCGATCAAGGACGACGTGGTCGACATGTGCGACGCGCTGATCGAAGAGATCGTCAAGGCCCACGTCGAGGCCGAAGTCGCGCCCGAGGAATGGAACTGGAAGGCGATCGAGGACGCGTTCTACAAGCAGTTCCATTTTCATTTCAATTTCCGCGAGAACGCCAACGGCCGCGTCATCGACCATCCCGACGACCTGGCCGAAGTCGCCGGCGAACGCGTGCGCGCGCTCTACGATCAGCGTGAGCAGGAGTTCACGCCGCCGGTGATGCGGCAGATCGAGAAGATCGTGATGCTGCAGACGCTCGACTCGCTCTGGAAGGACCATCTGCTCGCGATGGACCACCTCAAGGAGAGTATCGGGCTGCGCGGCTACGCCCAGCTCAATCCGCTGGTCGAGTATCAAAAGGAAGGCTTCTCGATGTTCGAGGCGCTGATGGCCACGATGCAGATGGACGTGGTCGAGAAGGTCTTCTCGGTGCAGACCGTGCGCGAGCAGAGCGTGCAGCAACTCGAGCAGCAGCAGCGCCCACAGCGCGTCGTGATGAGCCATGGCGGCCAGACCGAGCAGACGCCGGCGGGCGCTCCGCCGGGGGCGCCAAAACGCGAGGCCGACAAGGTCGGCCGCAACGATCCGTGCCCGTGCGGCTCGGGCAAGAAGTTCAAGCGCTGCCACGGCAAGTAGGGCCGTCGCGGCCTCTTTTTTTCTGACCCCCTCCACCTCAGTTTTGGGAAAGGAAGTCAGACGCTGCAGACAATTGGGAGTTGGCCGGGAGTTGGCGCGGACTGCGTGCATCCTCTCTCGACCGCCTGGCGCTTGCGCCCTTGCCGACGCGGCACGTATAAGTCGCCCTCGGAGGCGCGTCCCAGATGGACCTGACCCTGGAACCTCGAGTGGTAAAAGGCTTTCGTTTCGCGGGCGTCGCCGCCGGTCTGCGCAAGGAGCCGGGACGCAAGGACCTCGGCGTGATCGTGGCCGACCGCCCAGTCGCCGCGGCGGGCGTCTTCACCACCAACCGGGTCAAGGCCGCCCCGGTCGTCGTCTCCGAGGAACGCCTTCGGCGCGGCCGCCTGCAAGCGGTCGCCGCCAATTCGGGCTCGGCCAACTGCTTCACCGGCAAGGCTGGAATCAGGCTGGCGCGCGACTCATGCGCGGCGCTGGCGGCAGGAATCGGATGCGCACCCGAATTGGTGGCGCCGTGCTCGACCGGCGTAATCGGACATCTTTACGATCTCGAGAAATACCGTGGCGGGATTCGCGACGCGGTCGCCGCGCTGTCGCCCGGCGCGTTGGAGGATTTCGCCCGCGCGATCATGACTACCGACACGCATCCCAAGATAGCCTCGGCGCGCCTCAAGCTCGGCGGCGCCGAAGTGACGGTGGCCGGATGCGCGAAGGGCGCCGGGATGGTCGAGCCCAAGATGGCGACGATGCTCGCCTTCGTCGTGACCGACGCCGCGGTGGGGAGGCTCGATCTCAAGCGCACGCTCAGGCGCGCGCTGCCGGCCAGCTTCAACGCGATTACCGTGGACGGCGACATGTCGACCAACGACACGCTGCTCCTGATGGCGAGCGGCGCCGCCGCCGGCGCGCGCGCGCTCAAGGGACGCGAGCTGGCGGCCTTTGACGAGGCGGTCACGGCGGTGGCCGGCGCGCTCGCGCGCGAACTGGTGCGCGACGGCGAGGGCGCGACCAAGCTGGTGACGATCGAGGTGCGCGGCGCGCGCAGCGCCGCCGACGCCGACCGCGTTGCGCGGCAGATCGCCAACTCACCGCTGGTCAAGACGGCGTTCTTCGGCTGCGATCCGAATTTCGGACGCATCGTGATGGCGGCCGGCAAGGCCGGCGTCGCGCTCGATCTCGAGCGGCTCGAAGTGCGGATGGCGGGAATTCGCATCGCCAGCCATGGCGCGCTGCACACCGATGCGCTCGCGGCCGCGGCCGCCAGAATGAAAGATCCTGAGTTCGGCTTGACGATCGATCTGAAGCTCGGCAAGGCCCGCGCGAGTATCATGACCTGCGACTTCAGCTACGACTACGTGAAGATCAACGCCGAATACACGACGTAGGGCTACCGTCCGGATCGAAGCGCCAGATCGCGTTGCATCGGCAGGCCCCGGACCAATACAATCTGCGCGCAGCAACGGAGGCAGGCGGGCGCGTGGCAAACTTCGTGAAAGCCGCTCGGCGCGGCGAAATTCCTGACGGCGGCGGTAAAACGGTCGAGGTCGGCGGGCGCAAGATCGCGCTATTCAACGCCGGCGGCCAGTTCTACGCGATCGACAACGCCTGCCGCCATCGCGGCGGCCCGCTGGGCGAAGGCGACCTGATGGGCACGACGGTGGTATGTCCGTGGCATGGATGGGAATACAACGTGACCAACGGACAAAACGTTGACGATCCGAGCGTCAAGGTCGCCTGCTTCGCCGTGCGGGTGGACGGCGACGACGTTCTGATCGACGCCTGATTTGCCGATCGATGCCTGATCTGCCGCTCGATGGTTGAGCCGGCCTACCCGTAGGCGGCTCTCGCTACGGGCCGGGTCCGAGCCGCTCGCGCGTTTTGCGTGCGAGCGCATCGAAACCGCGAAGTCCTCGAATATCGACGACCGATGAAACCCGGCTTGGCTGCGACTCCCAAACAGGCGGCAGGCGTGCGCCTGCCGGATTTTATCGCGATCGGACCGCCGCGCACCGGGACCACCTGGCTCTATCGCGCGCTCGGCGGACGGGTCGGGCTGCCACACGGCACCAAGGAGACCGACTTCTTCTCGACCCACTACGCCAAGGGGATCGAGTGGTACCTGGAGTTCTTCCGCGATTGCGCGGCGGGGCTCCCGATGGGCGAGATCTCGCCCAACTACTTCGCCGCGCCCGAGGCGCCGGAGCGGATCGCAAACCATATTTCGGAATGCCGCATCATCTGCACGCTGCGCGACCCGGTCGATCGGCTGTACTCGTTTTACCGCCTGATGCGGCACAACGGATGGACGCGGGCGACGATGGAAGAACTGGCGGAGAGCGTTACGCCGGCGACCGAGGGCAGCCGCTATGCGCACTATCTCGCCTGCTGGCGCGTGCGCTTCGGGACCGAGCGCGTGCTGGTGGCGCTTTACGACGACCTCGAAAGTGCGCCGCAGAACTTCCTCGACACGATCTGCGGCTTTCTCGGGATAGCGCCGATCGCGCTTGCGGGCTCGCCGCTGCTGGGTAAACGGGTCAACCGCGTGACCCGTGGTCCGCGCGTCGCGCTGTTCGCCGAGCAGGCTTGGCGGCTGCGGCGATGGCTGGAGGCGCGCAAGGCCGTAGGCGCAATCACGATGCTGCGCAAGGCCGGCGTATGGCGCTTCAGCTTTCGCGGCGGCGGCGAGTTCGGTCCGCTCGACCCCGCGCTCGATCGGCGGTTGCGCGAGCGGTTCCGGCCCGAGGTGGACGCGCTCGAAGAGATGATCGGGCGCGATTTATCGGCGTGGAAAAAGCCGGGCGGGGCCGGAGGTTCCGGCATCTCCGAGGGGTAGCGCCGCGGAGTTTTCCGCGCGTCGGATTTACCGTCGGACGGTTTCAGGAGGCGGGCAAAGACGCTAAAATCGCCGCGCCGGGCAGTGGCGGTTGCGCAGAGCGGACAGAGGCCGCAAGAGCGCTTGTGGCGCGTTCGCAATGTCCGGCCAGAGTGGAGAACCGGAATTGATCGCAAACGATAAGTTGCGCGGCTCAGGCCGCGGGCGCCTACCCGACTTTCTGTTGGTGGGTCCGCCGCGCACCGGCACCACCTGGCTCCATGGCGTGCTGTACCATCGCGCCTGTCTGCCGGAGCGCACCAAGGAAACCCACTTTTTCGACATGTTCTATTACAAGGGGCTCAACTGGTATCGCGCTTACTTCCGGCGCTGCCACGACGAAGCGCTGGCCGGCGAGGTAACGCCGACCTATTTCAGCCTGCCCCAGGTGCGCGAGCGAATCGCACGCGATCTGCCGGGATGCAAAATCGTCTGTACGCTGCGCGACCCGGTCGCGCGCGCCTGGTCGTGGTACCGCGTGTTGCATCGCGAGGGACGGATTCGCACGGGTTTCGAGGACGCGATAGTCAACGGCAGCGAACCCCAACTGCGCGAGGCCAACCGCTACGCGTTTCATCTGCGCGCGTGGCGCGAGCGCTTCGGCGCCGGCAACGTGGGGGTGTTTTTCCACGACGATCTGGTGGCGGACCCGCAACGCTTCGCCGACTCGTTGCTCGACTTCCTTGGCTTGCCGCCCGTCGTCATCACGCCCGCGGTGGCCGCCCATCTGATGCGCAACGAAGCGAACTCCGATTGCCGAATTCCGGCACTGGCGTATCGCGCGTGGCGTTTGAGGATTCGGCTCAAATCGATGCGCGCCGACGGTGCCGTGGCGCGGCTGGAGCGCCTGGGGTTGTGGCGATTCTGCTTCGGCGGGGGCGGATCATTCGCGCCGCTGGCTCCGCAAGCCGAAACGCGGCTCAGGACCTTTTTCACGCCCGAGGTCGAAGCGCTGGAGGAATTGTTGGGCCGCGACCTTTCGGCCTGGAAACTGCCGTCGCCCGTGCTCACGGAGCGGATCGCGGTGCGGGGTTGAGCGATGACGCACGCGGAAAATAATCCAGCGGGGCGCCTGCCGGACTTTATCGCAATCGGCCCGACACGGACCGGCACGACCTGGCTGCACGGCGCGCTGTTGCATCGCGCTTCACTGCCGAAGGGCATCAAGGAAACGCGTTACTTCGACTGGTTCTACGACAAGGGTATCGACTGGTACCGCGCCTATTTCGTCGATTGCCCAGCCGACCGGCCAATGGGCGAGATCGCACCAACCTACTTCCACAGGCCCGCGGTTCGCGAAAGAATGGCACGCACCATGCCAAACTGCCGAATAGTGTGTACGCTACGCGACCCGGTCGCGCGCGCCTATTCGGCTTACCGGATGTTTGTGCGCGAAGGAGAAACGCGGCTTGGCTTCGAAGAGGAACTAATGCGGCCTGACTCGCGCATCCGCGAGAGCAGCCGCTACGCGTTTCATCTTCAGGGCTGGCGCGAGTTGTTCGGCGCGGCCAACGTCGGCGTTTTCTTTTACGATGACCTCGAAGCCGACGATCAAACCTACGTCGATTCGATCTGCGACTTCCTCCACGTGCCGCGGCTCGATCTTGCTGAAGTCCGGCAATTCCTCGTGCGCAACTCGGTGCGCCGCGCGCCACGCAGTCTGCGCATCGCCGACTGGGCGCATCGGTTCAGGGTCTGGCTCTGGTCGCGGCGCGCCGACCCGGTGGTGCGTGCGCTCGACAGATGGGGCGTGTGGCGGCTGATCCAGGAGAGCCAAAAGGACTTCGAACCACTTGGCCCCGAACTTGACGCTCGCTTCCGGAGACTGTTTTTGCCCGAAGTCGAAGCCTTGGAAGAATTACTGGGTCGCGACCTTTCAACCTGGAAGACCCCATCACCCAGGCGCGACGAGCGGGTCGCGGCACGGCCCTGATGTGAAGTGAAGTAGACATCCTCTTCAACACGGCCGGTGCGTGTTATTGGTCGCAGCTATATGAAAATGATAGTTGTGTGGTTATGAGTCGAGTTTCCGTCATCATCCCGGTGCGCAATGGCGTCGCCACCGTCCGGCGAACCATCGACAGCGCACTCGGGCAGGAGAGCGAGCGCCCCGAGGTGATCGTCGTCGACGACGGTTCGACCGACGCGACGCCGCGCATCCTGGGCTCTTACGGCGACCAGATAAAGGTCCTGCGCCAGCGCAACCGCGGCCCTTCCGCCGCCCGCAACGCCGGCGCCGCGGCCGCCAGTCCGAAGGCGGAGTACTTCATCTTCCTCGACGCCGACGACGTGTTGCTGCCCGCGATGCTCAAGACCCTGACGGCTGAGCTGGATACGGCCGCGTCGGTGGCGCTGGCGTTTTGCGACGTGGTCCCGGTGGACGACCACGACCGCGAACTCGACGTCAACTTCATCGACGAGTACAGCGCGCACGCACCCACGATGGATGAGCTGCTGACGCGATGGTGGCCGATCCTGACCAGCGCGGCGATGATGCGCCGCACCGCCTTCGAGCAGGCCGGCGGTTTCCACGAAAGCTTCACCAGGCCCGGTTTCGAGGACCCGTACATGTGGCTGACGATGCGCGAGCAGGGCGATTTCGTCTATGTGCCGCAGCGTCTGGTGAGATATCGCACCACTCCGCCGAGCGAGCGGATGATGAAGTACGCCAAGGGCTACCAGATCTTCGGCCGGCTGGTGTCTGAGCGCTACGGCGAGGCCGGCCAGCGGCTCATTCGCGAGTCCACCAGCGCCTTCGTCTCGGCCTGGGGTTACGCGGGACTGGTTGCCTTGCGCGACGGCGACAAGCTGCGCGCGCGCCGCGCGTTCACCTGTGCGATGCGCTACGGGCCGTTCCAGGTCCGCTCCGCGTCGCGCTGGCTGCGCACGTTCCTGCCGATGCCGGTGGTGCGCGCGCTCAGCGGACGTATCGTCCGCGGCGGCCGTACGAAGCCTGAGCTTGAGAACTATTTCCGCTAGACTGAGATTCCCGGTTTCCGACCGGGCCACGACGTATCAGAGTGACGGCAGGCCGTGCGGCCCCGAAGCGGGCGGCGCGACGCAAGCCGCAAAGTCGCGCCAACCGCGGCGCGCAAGGAGCCGATGAGTACCAAATTCTGGCGCGGGATCAGCGAAACCGTGCTGTGGTGGCGCCCGTTGGAGCGCCCGCAGGAAAAAAGCGAGTACTTGGCGCTGTACAAGCGCCTGCTGGGTTACGCGCGTCCCTACCTTTTTCCGGACCTCACCCTGGCGGTGTTGGCGATGCTGGTGCTCAGCGCGGCCAACGGCGCCATTCCTTACCTGATCAAGGAAACCATCAATTCGCTCTCGACGCTCAAGGCCACCGACCCGCTCACCGTGCAACGGCTGCACATGCTGAGTCTCGCGATCCTGGCCGTGTTCATCGCGCGTGCGCTCACCGATTTCCTGGCCAGCTTTCTGACCGACTACATCGGGATGAAGACGGCGATGGACCTGCGGGGCGAGTTCAACGATCGCTTGCAGCGGCTGCCGCTTTCGTTTTTCAATTGGACTCCGACCGGGAATCTGCTCACGCGCTCGCTCTCCGACGTTACGCAGGCCTCGTCGATCATAACCAACAGCCTGTTTTCGCTGATCGGCGACAGCCTCACGCTGATCGCACTGATCGGCGGGCTGTTCTGGATGGATTGGAGGTTCGCGCTGCTGGCGTTCGTGGTGTTTCCGGTCGCAATCCTGCCGATCATCGGAGTCGCCAGACGCGTGCGCAAGATGTCCAAGAACGCGCAGCGCAAACTGAGCGACATATCGGTGTTGATGCAGGAGGCGGTGCAGGGCTGCCGCGTGGTCAAGACCTTCGGGATGGAGGATTACGAGTCCCAACGCTTCCGCGCCATGCTCAACAAACAGCTTCGGATCATGCGCCGGGTGTTGCGCGCCGGCGCTTTCAGCAGCCCGTTCATCGAAGTCCTGGGCGCCTGCGGAGTGGTGCTGGTGCTGTGGTACGGAACCGCCGCGGTGCTGACGGGCGCCCGTTCGCCCGGAACCTTTGCGGCGTTCATCGGCGCGATGCTGATCATTTACCGGCCGTTCAAAAGAATCGCGGGCACCAACAATTCGATCCAGCAGGGGCTGGTCTCGGCCGAGCGCGTGTTCGCGATCATCGACCATCCACCCGAGATCTACGACGCGCCGGGCGCGCTCGAACTCAAACACGGCCCGCACAGCATCGAGTTTCGCAAGGTCAACTTCCGCTACGATCCCAATGGCGAGTGGGTGCTGCGCAACATCAACATGAAGATCGGCGCGGGCCAGACCGTGGCGCTGGTGGGGATGAGCGGCGGCGGCAAATCGACGCTCTCCGACCTGATTCCGCGCTTTTACGACCCCGAGAAGGGCGCGATGCTGGTGGACGGCGTCGACGCCAAGCGCTATTCGCTCAAATCGCTGCGCGCCGAGATCGGCCTGGTCTCGCAGCACACCTTTCTGTTCAACGACACGATCCGCGCCAACATCGCCTATGGCAGCGGCACCAAGGACGCCGATGAGATTGTCGCGGCCGCCAAGGCCGCCAACGCCCACGACTTCATCACCCGCCTGCCCAACGGCTACGACACCCTGGTGGGCGAGCTCGGGGTGCGGCTGTCGGGTGGCGAGCGGCAGCGGCTTGCGATCGCGCGCGCGTTGCTCAAGAATGCGCCGATCCTGATCCTCGACGAGCCGACCTCGAACCTCGACTCCGAGGGTGAGCGCGTGGTACAGGACGCGATCGAGCGGCTGATGGCGAACCGAACCACCCTGATGATCGCCCATCGGCTCTCCACCGTGCGCCGCGCCGACCGCATCTTTGTGATCGTCAGCGGCGAGATCGTTGAAGAGGGCACCCACGACGAACTGCTGGCGCTCGACGGCGCGTATCGCAAGCTGTGCGACCTGCAGTTCTACATGCCCGAAGACGGCGAAGCGCCGGCGCGTGGCGTGGCGAACGGTTAGCGGGTCCGGATTTCGTCGGCAGTAGATGGCAGCGCCACTGGTTTCGGCGATAATCGCCGTTTACAACGGCGAGGGATGCGTCGCACGCGCGATCGACAGCGTGCTTGCGCAGCAATTCGAGAGCTTCGAGTTGATCGTGGTGGACGACGCCTCGCGCGATGCCACACCGCGCGTGCTGGCTGGCTACGGCGATCGCCTCAGGGTCATCCGCAGGAGAAAAAATCACGGACTGGCGGCAGCGCGCAACCGTGCCGTCGACCGCGCGCAGGGCCACTTCGTGGCCTTTTTGGATGCCGACGACGTATGGCTCCCGGGACGGCTGGCCAAAGCGGTGGACGCCCTGCAAACCCATCCGACCACCACCATGGCGTTTTCCGATATGGTCCCCGTCGGCGCCGGCGGCGTTGCGCTTGCGCCCACTTACCTGCATCCCGGCACGGCGCGGACGCCCCTGATGGAAGACCTGCTGGAGGAGGGATGGTGGCCGATTCTGCCCAGCACCGTGACCATCCACCGCTGGGCCTTCAACCGGGTCGGCGGATTCGCCGAGGAATACAAGGGCGCGTCGGGCTTCGAGGACACCGAGCTCTGGTTCCTGTTGCGCGAGCTGGGCGACTTCGCTTTCCTCCCCGAGCCGCTGGTGAACTATCGGCTCGCTCCAATAATCGAGAGGCTGCGCAAGTACGCGCCCGGCTTCGGGCTGTTTGCGGCCCGGATGCGCAAGCATTACGGCGAGGCGGGCGAGCGGCTCGCGCGGCGCTCCGCGGCGCTCTACCATTGGCTGCTGACGGTAAAGGGCCTGCGTTGCCTGGAAGCGGGCGAGATGTCCGAGGCGCGGCGCGCGTTGTTCTGCGCGCTGCGTTACCAGCCCAGCCTGGAGCGGCCGGCCCTGCGCCATCAGCTTCGCGCGATTTTTGAAAATGGCACGGCGCCGGCTTCCAACGGCAGGGCTCCGGCCGTCGATCGCGACGACGTGCTCAGAGCGTGGTACGCCCTTCTGCCGCATCGAGCGGCGCTTGAAGCGATGCGCCGCAGGGGACTGCTCGAGATTCCGCCGCCGCCGTCCAGCCATGCCGGCTTCGCCAAAGAACTGCTCGCGGGCGGGGCGCCGCTCGCGCTCTATTAGTGTCGCGCGATGGACCAGCGCAACTGTCTGATCCTGGGTTCCGGCCGCAGCGGTACCAGTATGGCGGCCGGAATTCTCGCCCGTGCCGGCTACTTCATGGGCGAGGAACTGTGGCCGGCCGACATCGGCAATCCCAAGGGCTACTTCGAGGACCGCGAGGTCAACAAGATCAACGACGAGCTGCTCGCGCTGGTCGCCCCGAAGACGCCGCGGCGCGGGCTGCGCAAGCTCCTGCTCGGCGACCTCCCGATACTTGGTCACTACCAGCACTGGATTGCGGTGCTGCGCCCCGCCGTGTCGATCGCGTGCCCGCCCGCGATGAGCGAGCGGATCGCGGCGGTCACGGCGCGGCAGCCCTTCTGCTTCAAGGATCCCAGGTTCTCGTACACCCTGTCCGCCTGGCGGCCCTATATCGGCGACGCTCTCTTGCTATGCGTTTTCCGCGACCCCAGCGTCACGGCCTCGAGCATGGTTCGCGAATCCAAGCGCGCGGAGCACATGCGGGGTACGGAGGTGGACGAACGCTGGGCGCTCAAGGTGTGGGAGGCGATGTACCGCTACATCCTGGACGTCCACTATCCGCAGGGCGGCGACTGGCTGTTCGTCCACTATGACCAGTTGCTCGATCGCTCGGCGGGCGCGGAACTGGAGCGCCGGCTGGGGGTTACGATAGATCGCGAATTTGCGGCGGCCGAGCTCAACCGCTCGCGGCCGGGCGCCGCGGTGCCGCGCCGCCTGGCCCGGCTCTACGAGCGGCTGTGCGCGCTCGCCCGCTACGACATCGGCCGTCAATCGGCGCGCCCATCATAACCGGGCCGAAGCCATGTCAGCGCGCGCGCACCTCGACCAGTTGGAGACGCGCAAGAACGCGGGGGTAGCACGCCTCCGCTGCGGCGATCTCCGCGTCCGGAACAATTCCCCGTCCACTGAGGATTACCACTGGCGCCGGGCCGCATTGGCTTCCCATAAGGACCGCGTCGCGGCGCCGCTCGGGCGGCAGATAGAAGCGCACCACGTCCAGGTTCATCGACGAGGAAACCGCAATCTGGCCACCGGCCGCGCTTCGGTCGGCCACCGCGGTCGCTTCGCGCCAGGCGCCTTCACGCAAAACTTTGAACCAATTGTGGATCAACCGTGCCGAGAAGTGAACGATCAGTACGGCAATCACGATGCGCACGGCGATGCTACGCACGCAGCCGGCGCCAAAGCCGGCGAAGGCGAACATGCCGATAAAGGCGATTAGCACGTAACGCGGAAATTCCATCGGCACGATCAGATAGCTCACCAGGTACACCGCAAGCAGCGGCCCCAGCATCCAGGCCGCCAGGAATCCCCAGGCCAGGCGTCCCGCGCGCCATTGCCACCACACCGCGAAGACCATCAGGGCGAGCAGAATATGGAACAACGCGGGCGTGTCGCTCACGTCGCGCAGCACCGTGAGAGGCCAGGCGGCCGGCTGCAACTGTATCCAGCTAATGGCGCTCTGCCGCACCGCCGCGCGGGAGGAGATAAACACGCCAGGCAGCAGCGGTGCGAGCAGCGCGATCCCAGCCATCACCGCGAAGCCCGGGCGGAATATCGCGACCTCGGCGGCGCGCGCCGAACCCGCCCGCCTGGCCAGCAACAGGACGCCGAGCCACAGCGCTTCAGCGGCCAGCAGGAAACTCGCGGTGTAATTGATGGGGATCATCAGCGCGGTGAAAATCGCGATCCCAAAATAGTCCGCCCACGCCGCCCGGCGCTGCGCACGCACGAAGAAAATTATCTGCGCCAGCTCCGCCACGGTCAGCAGGGGAAATTCCCGCGCCGTGCGATCCGACGCCACCATCGTAAGGTTCAACGCATAGAGCAGCGCGGCGAACGCGCCGCCCACCTCGCCTGCTTCGACGGCCGCCTCGCCGCCCAGCGAACCGATCTCGCGCACGGCAACGAATACCAGCACGATCGCGATCGTCCCGAGCGCGGCCGACATCGCGCGCATCGCGAACAGGCTGTCGCCGAATATCCGCACCCATTCGTGCAGCACGAGGTCGAAAACGGGAAGCTTGCCGCCGTTCTCGGAGCGCCAGAACGTCGCCACCACCTGGTGCAGAGTCGGCTTAATCGCCACCGCCCACGCGACACCTTCGTCGCCGTTCATGTCCCAGCGGTCAACCCGATGGAAGCGATAGAACGCGCCCAGGATGACCGCCAGCGCCAACAGGATGACGGAGAACAGCCGCGACGAGCGCCAGGCCGCCAGCGCCGTATCCCACATAGAATGGTGCGACGACTGTCGTGGCGAAGCGACGGCGGCGCGCTCCGAATTCAATTCAGGCTTAGCGCGCACGTACCTCGACCTGGTTAAGCTTTGCAATCACGCGGGGATAGCACGCCTCCGCGACCGCGATCTGTTCGGGAGGAGTAATACTCCGACCGCTGAGGATCAACACGGGCGCCTGACCGCATTGGTCCGTCATAGCGACGGCAGCGACGCGGCGCTTGGGTGGCAGATAGAAGCGCACCACGTTGATGCAAAAAGGCGGAATCACCGCGACCTGCTCTTGGGCCGTGGTTCGCAGCGTTGCCAACCTCGTCGCGTCCCGCCAGGCGGCCTCATCGGAATGCCTCACCCGGTCGTGCACCGGACCCACGGAGAGATGTATGAGCAATACGGCCAGCGCAATGCTCAACGCGGTGAAGCGCATTGATGCGGCGCCCAACGCAGCCAGGGTGAACATACCGACGAACGAAATCAGCACGTAACGCGGAAACTCCAGCGGATGAATGAGATAGGTCACCGCCATCACCGCCAGCATCGGGCCAGCCGTCCAAAACGCGAAAAATTCAACCACCAGCCGCCCCGAACGCCATTGCCGCCAAACGCCGAAGGCGGCGAGTGCCACCAAGATCCAGAACAGCGTATCGTCACCAGTCGAGTTTAGCAGCGTCGTGTACGGCCAGGAGATGGGCTGCAGCTTGATCCAGTCGATCGCGCCCCACTTCACCGCGTTCCGCGAAGAAGCAAACGCGCGGGGCAGCCAAGGCAGAAGGATCGCGATTCCCGCGGCCAGCGCGCAACCGGGACGGAACACTGCCAACCTTCGCGACTGCGCGTCCCAAAGCGTCGCCAGCAGCAGCCAGCCGAGCCACAGCCCCTCCGCTCCGAGCAGAAACATCGAAGTAAAGTTGCTCGCGACCATCGCAGCGGTGAAGAGCGCGATACCGAAGTAGTTTGACATCCCGTCGCGGCGCTGGGCGCGAACAAAAAATGTGACCTGCAAAAGCTCCGCGCACATCACCAGCGGATACATCCTCACTACGCGGTCCGACAGCACCATCTCAAGATTGGTGGCGTACAGGAGCGCGGCGAAGGCCCCCGTCAGCTCGCCAATTGCGGCAGCCGACTCGTCAGCCAACGAACGGCAGACCTCGCGCGCGACGACGAAGATTAGAACTATCGCAATCGTCCCCAAAGCGGCCGACATCGCGCGCATCGCGAACAGGCTCTCGCCGAAGACTCCTATCCATTCGTGCAGCATCACGTCATAGAGCGCGAGCTTGCCGGGATCAAGCTGCCGCTCTATCTCGGCCACCTGTCGCACGCTGGGCGCGGACGCGGCTGTCCAGGACGCGCCCTCGTCGCCGTTCATGTCGACGCGCGCCAGGCCATGGAAGCGCAAATGCGCGCCGATGACGATCGCGATTAACAGCAAGAGGAACGCGAACAACCGCGACGAGCGCCACGCCGCTAACGCAACGTCCCATGCCGCCCGGCGCGACATCGGCGGCCAGGCGACTGTTCCGCGCTCCGGAGCGGCCAAGCGAGTTTGCTGAGTCACGATGTCGGGTAGAGATAGCGGGGATGCGCCATCGAGGTCAACGCCGGTTGGACCGAAGCGGCAGGTCGCGCCGCGCCAGCCGCCGCCCCGCTCAACGGCGCGCGAAGAATCTTCCCGCGCCGTAAGTCACCGCCGCGGCGACGATGCCGGTCGCCATGCTCTCCAGCCCGCTCCGCCACCACGAGCGTGTCGTGATTATGGTCTTGGCCGCGCCGACCGCGAACAAGGTCACGATGGTCGCGACTACCGAGATGACCAGGCCCTCGCCTGGCGGAACGAAGAGGTAGCCCAGCACCGGCACCGCTGCTCCGGCGAAATAAGACAAACCCACCGTCAGCGCCGAGCGTAGCGGCCGGTCGAACGATTCGACGGCCATCCCCAATTCCTCACGCATCATCACGTCGCTCCAGCGCTCGGGGTCGGCCGTAATATGGCTCACGATGAGGTTGAGCAATTCACCGGAGAAGCCCTTGGCGCGGTAGATGGTGCGGACCTCCTCGCGTTCGCGCTCGGGCCATCGGCGGATCTCGTCGCGCTCGCGTTGAATCTCGCTGTGGTAGAACTCGATCTGTGAACGCGCCGAGATAAAGGCTGCCAGTCCCATCGAGACCGCGCCGCCGAGCATCTCGGCAAGGCCGGCCATCACCACGATATTGCCTGACGTGAACGCGCCGGCCACGCCGGAGGTGACCGCGAACGAAGCGACCAGGCCGTCGTTGAGTCCCAGCATCAGGTCGCGCAGGCTGGCGCCGCCGGCCGCGTGGACTTGCTCGGTATGGTGATCGTACTCGCGTCTGCGAATCGAGACGGCCATTGCTGCGCGATGTCCCGTCGAGATTTGTCAACCGCCGCGTGGCGGCGGCGCAAAACGGTCCGCGAGGGCCGGCCCCGTGCCTTGCGCGAGACTTGCGGGCGGCTGGAGCGCCGTCGGTGGCGGCAGGCGCGGCGCGCGTGCGCGATGGCGGCTCTCGAGCCCGGCGCGCAGTTGCCAGAACCGCTGAACGCTCCGCCGCCGGTCCTCCCGCCCAAGGGCGCTCGCGCCGAGATAGTCATAAAGACAACGCAACCGCGCGGGGCGATTCAGGAAGCGTCCGATACTGCGGTCGAGATGAACCAGATTGAGCAGCCGCCGGTGCCAGGAGACCGAGCGCACGCGGCGGAAATCCTCGAGGTCGACGAAGTTTATCCGGGGCGGCGCGCCGTCGCGCTGCTGCACCATCAGGTTGGTCTCCTGCAGGTCACGCGTGTACAGCCCCGCGTCGTGCAAGCGGCGAACCTCGCGCGCCACCGCGCTGAGCAGCGAACGGCGGGAGCGAAAAGGCACCCGCCCCCCGCCCAGCACCGCGCCGCTCAGCACGGTCGCGTCGTTGAGCGCTTCGCACACCAGGTAGGATTCGCTCAACGCGCCCGCGCGGCTCACCTCGAGCGCGGCCAGCGGCGCGGGACGGTTGAACCCCGCCGCGGAAAGCATCGCCGCCCCGTCGAGCCATCGCCGCACGCGCGAGCCGCGCGCGGTGGCGATAAGCCCTCTCGTCCACGAGCCGGTGCGCACGCGCTTGACGAAGACCCACGCTCCGTCGGGGCCCTTGAGCAGACCGGCGCGCGTACGGGCCTCGTCCTTGAGCGCACGGAATCCGCCGTCCGCCATGAGCAGGTCGAGCTGACCGGCCATCGCGGCCCAGCGCGGATCCGCGGCGAAAAGCAGGCGCTTATGCATCACGAGATAGCGTAGCGTATCCGGACATTTAGCGCATGCGGCCGGTGAAATTGCCGCGGCTGTATTAAAGCGCGGCGCGAGAGCCGATAATAATAAGCCATGAATGATTTATACGTAGTGCCAAATTCACGGGTTACGGATCGGCAACAACAGACGTCCAGCCACGATTGTGACACAGCGGCTAAATCCCGCTCAATCTTAAACGCCGCGCTCATCGGCGCAGTCTTCCTTGCCGGCACGCTCTGCGCTGTCACTCTGATGCCGGGACCGGCACGCGCGCAGGCGACCGCCGCCGCCGCGGTCATGGGCGCCGATCCGACCGCGATGGTCAAGGCGGTCGTCGACCAGGCGACCGCGGTGGTGCGCGACACCCAGACGCCGACGGCGAATCGCGACAAACGGCTGCGTGAGATCGCGGAGGCCAACTTCGATTTCGCCGACATGGCGCGTACCACGCTCGGCTACCATTGGCGCCAGCTCACGCCGCAACAGCAGGCCGAATTCGTCCCCCTGTTCACGTCGTTCATGGAAAACGTCTACTTGGGCAAGCTGCAGGAATATAGCGTGCAGAAGCTCCGCCAGAGCGTGAACACCTCCAACGTCAGCTTCACCGGACAGCGATACGATGGCGCCGACTACGCCGAAGTCCATAGCACCGTGCTGCTCAAGGACCAGCCCCCGCCAATCAAGGTCGACTACCTGCTGAGACGCGACGGCGCGAGCTGGAAGATCTACGACCTCGACATCGACGCGATAAGCGTGATGGCCAATTATCGCCAGCAGTTCAACCGCGTGCTCAACAACGACGGCTATCCGGCGCTCGTGAGCATGCTGCAAAAGAAGGTGCAGGAGCTGGGCTCGACGCTCGACAAGTAGGCGCCGCGGCGGGCGCTCGCGCCGCGCCGTCCGCGCGATCAACCGTTGAACTGCTTGCAGAGCTGGCGCCAGGCGTCTTCGTCGACGCCGGCCTTGTACGGCATGTAGAAGGCGACGCGGTCGAGCAGCCCGTCGTAGCGCTCTTTGACCTTGGCCGCGATGTTGTCCCACTTGCCGCTCACCGAATAGGTCTCGAGCATCTCGTCGGTTATTTCTTTCGCCATCCCGGTCCAATCGCCCTTGGCGGCCTTCTCGTTGAGGCGCGGCGCCACGTCGCCCCATCCGTGCGTGTCGAGCACGACCTGGTAGGTGCGGGTGGAAGCGTAGAAAGCGATTTGCTGGCGCACTGCCTCGCGCGCCTTTTCGATCTCCTGGTCGTTGGCGCCCACCACCACAAAGGCGGTGGTGAAGATGGTGAAGTCGTTGCGCGAGCGGCCGGATTTCCTGAAGCCCTCGTCAAGATGCGGGATCACGAACTCGCGCAAGTACTTGGGTGAGTTGAACGGATGCGCGTGCAGGCCGTCGCACAGCTCGCCCGCCAGGCGGCAAATGTGCTCGTTCACGCCCGCGATGTAGACCGGGATTCTGAACTGATGCGGCCGCGGCGCGAAGAACGGCGTCATCAGCGAGAAGTTGTAATACTTGCCCTTGTACGAGAGTTTCGCGCCGCCCTCGTTCCAGCATTTGAAAATCGCGCCCAGCGACTCCAGGTACTCGCGCAGCTTAGGCACCGGCGGCTCCCATCGCATGCCGTAGCGCCGCTCGATATGACCTTTGACCTGGGTGCCCAGCCCCAGCACGAAGCGCCCCTCGGACAGGCGCGCGAGATCATACGAGGTATAGGCGATCGCCATGGGGCTGCGCGGGAAAGCGATCGCGACCGCCGGCCCCATCTTGATCCGCCGCGTATGCTCGGCGGCGAGCGCCAGCGGCAGGAATCCGTCGTTGCCCGCCTCCATCGACCAGATGGCGTCGAAGCCCGCGTCCTCGGCGGCTTTGGCCGCCCTGGGAACTTCGTGCAGATCCCGTGCGGAGAGCATCGTGTCGAGCTTCATCGGTTCCACCTCCGGACGCGCCGTGCTGGCGGGAGCGCCGGGGATCGTAACAGAAGCCGGTCGCACCGGGAAAGCGCACTCACGCCAGGTGCCGCGCTGGGCGACGAGGCGAGAAGCGGGAGAATCGAAGAAATCGCTATCCGGTGCGGAGCGGGCTACGGCAAGCGTGGAAAATCAGCGCGCCAGTGTGGTGCGCCACGCGTGCCAATGATGACGCAAGCGCCGCCGCGAACCCTGCGCGTCCACCAGTTGCGTGGCCGCCTTACCCGCCGCGGCCTGGGCGCTCAGCGAGGTCGCGGCGCCGACATGGAAATGACCACCCAGGTCGGGCAGCTTCGACAGCATCGCAAGATAGTTATCCTTGAACTGATCGAACAGCGTCCGCATCCGCGGCGACACCTGATGGTTGACGCCGAGGCTTTCCGTCATGGGGTCGACGTAGTGGCCCTCACGCTGCAGCGCGAAGTGTAGATGCGGTCCGGTGGACAAACCGCTGGTGCCGACCCGTCCGATCGTCTCGCCCAGCGTCACCCATGCTCCACGGTCCAGCCCCGGCGTGATTTGCGACAGGTGGCCGTAGATGCTCACCATGCTTTGCGAGTGATCCAGCCGCACGCATCGCCCCAGTTCTCCACACCATCCGGCGTACTCGATCCGTCCGTCCGCTATCGCCTGGACCGGGGTGCCATACTTGGCCACCAGGTCGACGCCGACGTGCGGCCGGTACTCATGGAGAATCGGATGGTAGCGATGGAAGGTGAAGCCCGACGAAATGTAGTTGAACTTCACCGGAAAGCGCAGCGTCTGCGGCTCGCCTAACTGCCGACCGTTGGCATCGAACAGGCGCGGATTGCCGTGTTCGTCGCGAAAGGCGAAGGCGCTCATGATCCGGTTATCCGACTCGATCTGCGCCGCCTCCACGCCGGTCACCAACTGATAGCTGCCGTCGCGAGCCACCCTTTCCTGGTAGATGAGCTTGACCACCGAGCCCGACGGCAATTCGTCGAGCGGATGGTGGTCGCTGAAGGCGTTCTCCAGCGTATAGACGATTGGCTCGGGCAGATTGTGGAGCTGAGCGGCAGTGCGGAAGCTGCGATCGACCTGGAACGCGACGCTCACCCGCCGGACGTCGTACTCGATAAGGTCGCGCGAGGTGCGCAGGACGCCCGCGCCCAGGGCGTGCTCGCGAATTGCGACGTTCGTGTTAAGGTCGTAGCGCAGGTCGCGCAAGTCGCCGGTTTCGGGGTCCTTGTAGAGGACCAGGGCGTGACCTTCCTTCATCGTCCCGGTGTTGGCGGCCTCCTGGAAATGATTAGCCCAGTTCTTCGCCTCCGCCGGATCCAGCCCGGCGTCCTCGAGATAGCGCAACACCGAGGCCGAGCGGTCAAGGGTTAGCTGGATTATGATCGGGTCGGGAGCGGGCGTGGCGCTTTCGGCAAGCTCGGCGGGGCCGCTATCAATGCGACCTGCCTGCAAGTCCATCAAGGCTACGGTTGGGATGGGAGGCTCCCCGGCCTGGAAAAAGAGATGGATTGAAGCAAGTGTAGCGAGGGCAGCGACCACCAGGGCCGTGAACAGACGTGGAAATAAGCGAGTCAAGATCCCCCGTGCCATCGCGCTCAACTTAGGGTATTTGGGTCACACGCGCAACCCTTTGGTCGCTCTATATCCACAACTTTATCTTATGAAATATATCAGTTCTCATAAGGCTTAATATGCCGACTAAGGCGTAATATGCCGGTCGTTGGAATCGATTTCGGCCGTAAGCGAATCGGCTTGGCCATCACTGATGGCCAAGACGCCTATCCACTCGGAATATTGGAACGCCGTTCGTTGAAATACGACCTCGAGGCGATCCGCTCACGCCTGGCCGAGCGCGCTGTCACGCTTCTTGTCGTCGGTCTGCCACTAAATCTGGATGGCACCGAGGGGCCCTCCGCGCGCGCGGCGCGGGCCTTCGCTGGGTACCTGGGCTCGGCGACCGGCCTTCCGGTCGAGATGTTCGACGAGCGGTTGACCAGCTTCGAGGCCGAGGAACGGCTGCGGGAAGCGTCGGCGTCGCGGGCGTCGAGAAAGGCCGCGCGCGACGCGGTGGCCGCGGCGGTAATTCTGGAGGGATGGCTGGAGAGTCGGCGGGTGGCGCCGAGTTCGCGATGAATCCGCGTCGCGGCCCGATGAAACCTGTGCAAAGCCGATGAAACCTGCTCCAAGCCTCGATATGCTCGATATGGAACGACCTCTTCCGGCGGTGTCCTGGTGAGCCGATACTTCAAGGCCGTGGGCGCTCTGATGACGCTTGGCGTCGTGGCGGCCGCGGCATGGATTGCTTACGTATGCTTGGTTCCGGTGGCCAGATTCGCGGCGCCAAGGGTCGTGTCCGTTAACCAGGGCGATTCGTTGGGGGTAGTGGCGCGCAGGCTCGCCGCGGCCGGCGTTGTGCGTAGCGCGCGAGCGATGATGCTGTACGCCGAGTTGAGCGGCGGCGGACGCGATCTCAAGCCCGGCGACTACGCCTTTGGCGGCGGCGAACGCGTTGCCGACGTGTTGCGCCATCTGGTCAGCGGCGACTTCGTGGCGGTGACCGTGGCGATTCCCGAGGGTGCGACGCTGCATCAGATTGCCGAGCGGCTGGAGGAGGCAGGGCTCGTATGCCAGGGGCGGTTCGAGGAGGCTGCGCGATGGGGTCCGTTGCCCGCGGCGCTCGGGCTGGAGCCGCTGGGCGCCGAGGGCTACCTGTTCCCGGCCACTTATCGCTTTTCGCCGCACGCGAGCATCGGGCGGATATTGGGCGCGATGCTGGGGCGGTTCTACCGCGCACTGCCCTCCTTCACCGAGGAGCGGCTGTTCGAACTCCATTTGAGCGCGCACGAACTGGTGACGCTCGCTTCGATCATCGAGAAGGAGGCCAAGGTTCCAGGGGAACGCCCGACTATCGCCAGCGTGTTTTATAACCGCCTCAGGGTGGGGATGCCGCTTCAGTCCGATCCCACCGCCCAGTATAATCCAGAGGGAGAAATCGAGCCTGCGGCTACGGCGGTGCACACTGCGTCTTCTTACAACACGTATTCGATCGCCGGACTCCCGCCGGGACCAATTGCAAATCCTGGAATGTCGTCGATAATGGCGGCACTCTACCCGGCACACACGGACTACCTGTATTTTGTGGCGCGTAACGACGGAACTCATATTTTTTCGCGCTCGCTGCGCGAGCATGAGCGCGCCATCGCGATCGTGCGCAAATTGAACGCCGACGGTACCGCTCTGAAAGCACCAAGGCCCGCAACTTACGCCGCGCCGCCACCCGCGTCCGCCGCGAAGAGATGACACCCGTCGTGGTCAATCCCGTCGAGCAGATCGTAGCCGCCCGCCGCCGCCTCAAACAGATCGCCGCCTTGCGCGCGGGACTGGCGCTTTGCGTCCCCGCGCTCACCGCGCTGGTGCTGGCCGCGACCCTTCGAGCGATCGGCGCGGCGACGTGGGAGCGCGCGGGTTACGTGCTGGCGCCGGCGAGATTTGGCGCCCTGCGCCTGGTCCTGCTGGTCGCGGGCCTCGCGGCGCTCGCCGGCTGCGCCTTGATGGCCTGGCGGGCCTATCGCGAGGCCGACGATTTGATGGACGCCGCCGAGCGTGTCGACGAGGCCGTCGACGGCCATCAGGAGATCGTCACGCTGGCGAGTCTTGCCGATCCCGCCGAAGCTCCCGCGCAGCGCGCGCTGCGGACGCCGTTGTTCCCGCTGCTCTGGCGTCGCGCCGCCGGCTATCTCGAGCGCTTCGATCCCAAGGGCGCGTTCAGCTTCGAGGTGCGACGCCCGCTCGTGCGTTCGCTGCCCATCGCAGCCGTGATGGTCGTGATGCTCGCGGCCGCGGCATTGGCGCTGATGCGGCCGACGACGGCCGAACAGTTGCTGGCGCGCAAACTCCGCGCCGTCGCGGCCCAGCAGCTTGCAGGCTCGCCCTCCTCCGCCGACAAGGAACTCGCTTCCAAAATACTCGCCGCCGCCAACGCGCTGGAGAATCCCAACCTTCCGCCCCGGCAGAAACTCCAGCGGCTGGCCGAGGCGATGAGTGAGCTGCAAAAGCAGCAGCAAGGTTCGTCGCCCCAGCAGTCGACCAAGAACACTCCGGGCATCGGTAAGGGGAATGGTAAGGGCAATTCCAAGAAAGGATCCGAACAAGACAACGGACAAGGCCCGGCCAGCGGCAATGCCCAGAGCAAAGGTCAGGGTCAAGGTCAGGACCAGGGTCAAAATCCAAACGGCCCCAAGAGCAAGCAGCAAATAGTCGAGTTGCGTAACGACCTCTCCAAAGCCCAGGCGCAAATCGAAACCGGGTCGGGCTCCAAGAGCAACGCGCCCAAGCCGGGCCAGGGCGACAAGGGCAACGCGCTCAAGCCCGGCGCCAATCCCAACCAGAAAGGCCCCTCGCAGCAGCCGGACGCGATGGCCCAAGGCAACCTCCCGCGGCCCGACGCTTCAGCCAAGGGCCAGCTCCCCGCGGGCGGCGCGAAGAGCGGCAAAAACCAGCAAGGCGGCCACGGCGACACCCATCTGGGAGAATTTCCGGCGCCGGAGAATTTCCAGCGCTTCTACAAACCAGGGCAGGGGCCGCCGATCGAAATTCGCGACGCGCGCTACGTCGTATTCCGCCTGCCGACCGAAGTGGTCTCCGCCAGCGGCGGCAAAATCGTCCCCGACACCAACCGGCCCACCGCGAGCGTTCCGTACGCCAACGTCCCGCTCAAGACCGCGCCGCTTGACGCCACGCCCCAGGAACGTCAGCTTGTCCCGCCACGCTATCGCGATCTGATCCACTAGGCGGCGCGCGACGTGCATCAACTGGAACAAGGAGAAGGCATGGGAGCTGCCCCGCAAATTACTCCAAGCGAACGGGTCGCCGAATTCCGGCGAACCTTCGCGCGCGCCGAAGCCGAGGTCGCCAAGGTGATCGTCGGCCATCAGGACGTCATCCGCAAAACTCTGACCGCGCTGTTCGCCGGCGGCCACGTTTTGATCGAAGGCGTCCCCGGACTGGGCAAGACCCTGATGTGCAAGAGCGCCAGCGACGCCCTGGGGCTCAGCTTCAAACGCATCCAGTTCACGCCCGACCTGATGCCCTCCGACATCGTCGGCACCCAGGTCCTGACCGAGGCCGACGGACGGCGCGAGTTCCATTTCAAGCCCGGTCCGATTTTCGCCCACGTGGTGCTCGGCGACGAGATCAACCGCGCGACGCCCAAGACCCAGTCCGCCGTGCTGGAGGCGATGGAAGAGCGACAAGTCACGGTCTTCGGCATCACCTATCCGCTCGACCCGCCGTTCATGGTGCTGGCGACGCAGAACCCGATCGAACTCGAGGGCACCTACCCGCTGCCCGAAGCGCAGATGGATCGGTTTTTGTTCAAGGCCGTGATGGGTTCGCCCAAGCCGGAGGAGTTGCGCGAAATCCTGAACCGCACCACCGGCGCCACGACGCATAGCGCGCAGCCAATCTTTACCCCGATCAACGCGCCCATGGCGATCGAGCAGCTCAAGGCGCTGGTGCGCGAGGTGATGGTGGCCGAGCCGATCGAGCGCTACGTGATCGGCATCATCGGCGCCTGCACACCCAACGGCCCCGGCGCGATTCCCGAGGTCTCGCAGTACCTGCGCTTCGGGCCGAGCCCGCGCGGCGCCCAGGCGATCATCCTGTGCGCCAAGGTCAACGCGCTGCTCGACGGCCGCGTAAGCGTCAGCTACGACGACGTCGCCGACGGCGTGGTCCCGGCGCTGCGCCATCGGCTGCTGCGCAACTTCCAGGCCGAGGCCGAGAACATCACCACCGATTCGATCCTCGAGCAGGCGACCAAGCGGCTCAAGAAGCCGCGCGCGTAGGCATCGATGCTGGGATTGCCCGAGGAATTTACGCCGGACTTTCTGGCCCGGCTCGAGCATCTACGGATCAAGACGCGGCGCGAGTTCGAGGGGCTCGGCCGGGGCACTCATCTCTCGCCCCGGCGCGGCTCGTCGCTGGAGTTCAGCGACTTCCGCCACTACGCGCTGGGCGACGACTTCCGCTTTATCGACTGGGGGCTCTACGGCCGCACCGACAAACTCTACATCAAGCTGTTCAAGGAGGAGGAAGACCTCCTCACCTACATTTTTCTCGATGCCAGCGCCTCGATGGGCCTGCCCGAGGCCGACCGCAAATTCCCGATGGCGGTGGCGACCGCGCTGGCCTTCGCCTACGTCGCCCTGGCGCAAGGCGACCGCGTGATGATCCGCGTGCTGGCCGGCGACGGCAAAGCCTCCACGCCCGGCTTCGTTTACGGGCGCCATCGGATTGTCGAACTGGCCCAGCGCCTTGGCGCCATCCGGCCGGCCGGCCAACTCGACCTCGCCACGGCGCTCGCGCGCGAGCTGGTCTCGGTGCGGCGTGCCGGCAAGGTCTTCGTGATCTCGGACTACCTGATGATGATCAATTCGGTGACCCGCGGACTGGGCCTGTTCACCGCCGCCAACATGGACGTGACGGCGGTGCAGATTCTCGGCGGCAGCGAGATCGCGGGCGCGGGCCTGGCGGGCGACGTCGAGCTGGTCGACGCGGAGAGCGGAGAGCGCGTGATGGCCTCGATCGGCAACCGCGAGCGCGAGCAATACAGCCAGACGCTGGCGCGCCTCTCGCGCGAGATCAGGACGTTTTGCCTGCGCCATGGCCTGCACTACACGCTCTATACCACCGACCTTAATTTCCACGAATTCTTCCTGCGCGCGACCGCCGACTTCGGCCTAAGGCATTAGTGGTGTGATGGGATTCCTGTACCCAGGCGCGCTGTATTACCTGTTGGCGCTGATCCCGGCGCTCGCGCTGGCCTATCTCGTGCGCGAACGTCCGCGCCGCGTCGTCGTTTCCAGCGTGCTGGCCTTTCGTGCGCTGCGTGCGCGGCACGGGCGACGCTTCGGCGGATGGCCGCGGCCGGACTGGATGTTCTTCGTCGAGGTGCTCATCATCGGGCTCGCGGTGCTCGCGATTGCGGGGCCGTACGTCACGCGCAAGGGCAATCCGATCGCGGTGGTGCTCGACGACTCGGCGGCGATGCAAGCCGCGGCGGCGCCCGGGCGCACCCGCTTCGACGCGGCGCGCGCGGCGTTGAAGGAGGCGCTCGGCCAGGAAGGGCCGGGCGAGGTCAGCCTCTATCTGACCGCCCCGCAGCCTCATCGTGCCGGTCCGCCGTTCGCAAGCGCAGCCGAAGCATCGGACGCGCTGGAGCACCTGCATCCCGCCGACGCGCCGTCGGACCAGGCCGCGTTAAGCGTGCTCCTGAACAGGCTCGCTTCCGACACGCGCGTGCGCCAGGTGATATACGCCGGCGCGCGGCCGCTGGCGGCGCCGGTGCCGCCGCGGGTCGAGCCGCTGGTGGCCGGCGATCCGCTGCCCAACTACGCGATCGGCTCGTTCGTGCTCCGCCGCGAGTCGTTGGGACAGGCCGCACTGCACGCCCGTTTGACGGTCGCCAACTTCAGTCCCGCGGCCCAGACGCTTCATCTCGCGATAACCGGCGACGGCAAGCCGGTCGGGCACGCCCAGGCGCATCTGGAAGCGGGCCAGGTCGGCGTGATCGAATTTCCCAACCTCGCGCCGGCCGCGGTCTATCGCGCGGAGCTTGCGCCGGCCGACGGTTTTGCGCTCGACAACGTCGCCTGGGCCACTGCCGGCGCGGTCAAATCAATTTCGATCCTGTTCGTGTCGCCGACTCCCGCCGACGCCGCCGGACTCGACGGGCTGCCGGGCATCTCGGTCCGTGTCGCGTCGCCCACCAGCTTCTCGCCCCGGGACCTCGCCTCCGCGGACCTCGCGATCTTCGAGTACGCGGTGCCCAAGGAGATGCCGCCGGTCAACACGTTGCTGGTGATGCCGCCGCCGGGCGATCCGATCTTCGGGTTCAACGTTCAGCCAACCGCCAACGTCGAAATCACCGGATGGCCGCCGACCGGCGCGCTGACCGACTCGGTGAATTTTCGCCTGCTCAATTTGCACGGCGGCGAATACCTCGGACAGCATCCGTGGCTCCAGGCGATCGTCACCGGTAGTGGCGGCGCGCTGATGCTCGCCGGCGAGCGCTCCGGCCATCGCCTGGTCGCCCTGGGCTTCAACCCGTTTCCCTATCTGGGCCGTCAAAACCTCCCGATGTCGGTGCTGACGCTCAACTCGCTCAGCTACCTGGCCGGCTTCGGCGCCAAGACCGGCAGTTACCATACCGGCGATCCGTGGATCGTGCCGGCCGGCGTCGCCGCGCTCGTGCCGCCCGACGGGCGCAAGATCAAAGTCACGCCGGGGATGCTGTTTACGGGCGCGAATTTTCAGGGTCTCTATCAACTCATCTCGTCGGACGGAGCCAAATCGCTGCGCGCGGTTAACCTCGCCAACCTGCGCGCCTCGGATCTCGAGAGCACGCCCGCCATAAAGATCGAAGCGACCGGCTCGGGCGCGATGGCCGAGGTTGCGCCGCGCCGCGCGCCGGTCACCCGCGACTTCATCCTGGCGATCGTCGCGCTGGTGATCTTCGAAGCGTTGATCGCGTATCGCCGCCGCCGCCCGATGGCCACGGTCTGATCATGAATCCTGCGATGAACGCGGGCGCGATGCTGGCCGGTGTCAAGCTGGCGAATCCGGGCGCGCTGTGGCTATTGATCGCGGTCGGCGTGGTCCTCGGCTGGTCGCTGCTGAGCGTGGACACGCCGCGCAAGGTGTTCGCGCCGCTGCTGCGCGCCGTGGTGCTGGCGCTATGCGTGCTGGCGCTCGCCGATCCGCAAACCGTCACGCGGAGCGAGGGGACTACGCGGCCGGCGGTGGTCGACGCGTCGGCCAGCATCACCGGGGCGATGCGCGCGTGGACGTCCAAGCTCCTGCGCGACGATCTCAGGTTGCGGGCCGGCGATCCGGCGGTGATCTTCGCCACCGATCCCGAGCCGACCACGATCGCGGGCGCGCTGTCGAAACTCGACGCGGCGGCCGGATGCGCCACCTGCGCGCCGGGCGCAACCGACCTCGAGGCGGCGCTCGATCAGGTCGCCGCCAATCCAGCCGCGCACGACGGCCCGGTGGTGTTGGTGACCGACGGATGGGAGAACCATGGCGATGCCGACCGCGCGCTCGGCGCGATTCGCTCGGCCGCGGTGCGGCTGTACATCTTCACTCCGCCCGGCGCACGCGGCATCCCCAACGTCGCGATTACCGACCTCGCGATGCCGCCGGCGCTGGCCAAGTCGGAGCCGTTCGCGCTCGGCGTCACCGCCACCAATTACAATTCGACCCCGGTCGGCGGAACCATCTCAGTCTTCCAAAACGGCCGCGCGACCGATATCCGTACCGTCACTCTGCAAAGCGGCCAGCAGCGCTTCGACTTCCCGGTCCATGCCGAAGCTTCCGGCTTGACCTCTTACACCGCCCTGTTCAAGCCGGCCAATCCGGCGCAGGACGCGTATCGCGAAGATGACTCGCTCACCGGATGGATCGGGATCGGCGCGCAGCGCAAGGTGCTCATCCTGACCGGCTCGGCGCGCGACGCGCAGTACCTCGAATCGGTCGTGCGTCGGATGGGCCTGGATCCGACGGTGGTCACGCCCAGCGGCTCCTGGAGCGGCAGTCTGAAGGGCTACGACGCGGTGCTGCTCAACAACGTGCCGCGCTCGCGGCTCTCGCCCGCGGCCCAGCAGGCGCTGGTCAACTACGTCGAGGAGGGCGGCTCGCTCGCGATGGCGGGGGGCGACGAGAGCTTCGGCCTGGGCGGCTACCAGGACAGCCCGCTCGCGCGCGCGCTGCCGGTCATCATGAAGCCGCCGCAGCATCGCCAGCGCACGCGCGCGCTGGTCCTGATAATCGACAAGTCGGGCTCGATGGGCCGCGACAACAAACTAGAGTACGCCAAGGCGGCGGCGCGCACGGTCACCAAGACGCTCGCCGACAGCGATCTGATCGCGGTCATCGGCTTCGACTCGCAACCGTTCGTGATGGTTCCGCTGACCCCGCTCAGCCAGAGCCGCCCTTACTTCGACCAGTTGATCAACCGGCTCAGGGCGCGCGGCACCACTTACCTGCTGCCGGCGATGGAAGAGGCCGAACGGATGCTGGCGGGCAATAGCGCCTCAGTGAAGCATGTCGTGGTCCTGACCGACGGCGAGACCGGTGGCACGGCCGCGATGTACTACGACCTGGTCTCCACGATGCATCGCGAGGGCGGCGTGACGATCTCCACCATCGCGATCGGCCGGGAAGCCAATCTGCCGCTGCTCGAATCGATCAGCAAATACGGCGGCGGCAGCTTCTACCAGACCGACAGCGCATCCAACCTGCCCGAGTTGTTTTTGCAGGACGTGAAATCGCACGGCGGCGAGACCACGATGGTCGAAAAGGACTTCACGCCAATCACCGTGAGGCCCGACCCGCTGCTCAAGGAACTCGCCGGCCGCCAGCTCCCCGCGATTAAGGGCTTCGTCGCCACCGAGCTCAAGCCGCAGGCCACGCTCGACGCTTTCATCAACCGCGCCAACGCGCGCGACCCGCTCATCGCGAGCTGGCACTTCGGGGCCGGCAAAGCGCTCGCGGTCACCACCGACGCGAGCGGGCGCTGGTCCTCGCCATGGGTACAGGACGGAATCTTCAGCCAGGTCTGGAGCAAGCTGCTCTCCTGGATGACGCCGCAGACCGCGGCCACGGAGCAGAAGTTCGACGTCGCGCTCGGCTACCGCGAGGGCCGCATCCACCTGAGGCTCACCAACTATAGCGAGCGGCCGTCGCCGTCGGCGGCGCTGGTCAGCGCGACCATCACGCGCCCCGACGGCAGCCGCGTACAGAGCGCGCTTTCCGAGGAAGTCCCGGGCGAACTTTACGGCAGCTTCGACGCGCCGCGCCCCGGTACGTACAATATCGCGCTCAAGGCGGCCACCGCCGACGCGCTCGCCTTTCCGCCGCTCGCATACACTGTCAGCCCCGCGATCAACGCTGAGCTGCCGCGCCCGGAACCCAACTACGCGCTGCTGGAGCGCCTCGCCTCGGGCAGCGGCGGACGGCTCAATCCCTCGCCCGCCGACGTCGGGTTGACACGTCCCGAGCACGAACTGCGGCAATCGATGGCGGCTTGGCCGTTGCTCGCGGCGATGATCCTGCTGATCGGCGAAGCGCTGGTCCGCCGCCTCACGTTCTAGCCTTCGACGCGGTTGCGGCCCGCCGCCCCGATCCGCCAAGCTCTCTCGCATGACCGATGAAGACGATCGTCCCGTGGAGCCGCGCCACGACATCCAGCATCAGTACCCCGCCAACGTGCGCTTCTGCGCGCTCTGCGGCGGCGCGATGGAACTGCGCACGGTGCTGCCCGACCGCAGGCGCCATAAAGTGTGCTCGCGATGCGGCTTCATCGATTTCCAGGGCCCCAAGCTGGTCGCCGGATGCCTCGTCGTCGAGGCCGGCCGCGTGCTGCTGCTGCGCCGCGCGATTCCGCCGCGGCTGGGCTACTGGACTTTTCCCGGCGGCTACGTCGACTTCCGCGAGATGCCCGAGCCGGCGGCCCTGCGCGAGACGGTCGAGGAGGTCGGGATGACCGTAACGATCGAGCGCCTGTTCGGCGTTTACGCCGATCCGCAAAATCCGGTCGCGGCGATCGTCGTCTATCTCGCCAGGCCCGGCCTTGAGGGCCCCGGGCTTTCCGACGAGGCGAGCGAAGTGCGCTTCTTCGCGCCCGCCGAGATTCCGTGGCGGGAGATCGCATTTCGCACCACCGAGGCCGCGCTGCGCGACTGGATCGTTTATGCCGGCGGCGCCGGCCCCAAATCCGCACCATTGGTATAAGCTCGTAAGGATGGCTCGCCAGGAAACCGCCAAGGCGCCCGACGACGGCTTCGAGTTGGTCGCCGACAACCGCAAGGCCCGCCATGATTTCTTTATCGAGGAGTCGCTGGAGTGCGGGATGGCGCTGACCGGTACCGAGGTCAAATCGCTGCGCGCACACAAGGTAAACCTGCGCGACAGCTACGCGCGGATCAAAAACGGCGAAGCGTTCCTGTACGGCGTGCACATCGGAGGCTACGCGCCGGCCGGTCAGTTCAGCCACAAGGAAATCCGCCCGCGCAAGCTCCTGATGCATCGGCGCGAAATCGACCGCTGGTGGGGACATGCCCGCGAGCAGGGCTACACGATGGTGCCGCTGAAGATTTATTTCCGCCGCGGCCGCGCCAAGGTCGAACTCGGCCTGGCCAAGGGCAAGAAGCTCTACGACAAGCGCGAGGCCATCAAGCGCAAGACCGCCCAGCGCGAAGTCGAACGCGAACTGCGCCATCGCAACCGCTAGCGCGCGGCTTTCCGCTCGCGCGTATCAGCGGCGCGGAGTTGGCGTCGCCGCGGCCGCACCGGCCGGCGGCGCTTCGCCGCCGGCCTCGTTGAGCAGCGCGCGCAGCCGTTCGATACGCCGCCCCAGCGGCGGATGAGTCGAAAACAGGTTGGCGAAAAAACCCTCATCGTCGTCGCGCGCGCCCTGCAACGGATTGACGATGAACATGTGCGCGGTGCCACGCGAGGCGTTGCGCAGCGGTGATTCGGTCTCGGCGATGCGCTCGAGCGCGCGCAGCAGCGCGCGCGGATTGCGCGTGAATTCGACCGAGGCGGCGTCGGCGAGATACTCGCGCTCACGCGACACCGCCATCGCGAGCAACTGCGCGAAAAACGGCGCCAGCACGGCCAGCACGACCACCAGGATTCCAATCAGCGCGCCCGCGTTGCCGCCGCTACCGTCGTCGTCACGGCCGCCGCGGCTCCTGCCGCCACCGCCGCCGACGCCGCCCGTGTACCACATCGAGCGGTAAACAAAGTCGGCCAGCATCGCGATTCCCGCCACCAGCACCGCGATCATCATCATGGTGCGGATGTCGTAGTCGCGCACGTGCGCCATCTCGTGACCCAGCACCCCCTGCACTTCCTCGCGATCCATCGTGTCGACCAGTCCCTGGGTGACGCAGACTACCGAATGCTCCGGATCGCGGCCGGTCGCGAACGCGTTGGGCGAGGGATCGTTCATCAGGTACGCCCTGGGCACCGGCATCCGCGCCGCCAGCGCCATCTCACGCACCACGTCGAGCACCATCTGATGCTGCGGCGTATCTGGGGCAAGCGCGCGCGCCTGCACCGAGGCCAGCACCAGCGAGGCGCCGCCGTAGTACGAGAGCAACGACTGAAAAATCCCGAAACCGAGCGCGATGAGCGTCAGCAGCGGGAACCCGGTCAGCGATCCATCGACGATCGCGAGGTCGTGGAAAACGAAATCCAGACCGAGGCCAAGCGCGGTGAATAGCGCGACGAAGACCACGACCAGCATCGCGGTCTCGCGCCGGTTGCGGCGTTCGAGCTGCCAGAAATCGCTACGCGCGGCCGCCATCTCCGCTCCGTCCCCGCGCCCAGTCGTCAGGCGCGCGGCGGCGGCGGCGTGCCCCCGCCCATCGCGAGATCGACCTTCGGCACCGCCTGGTCTTCGGGCGCACCCTGGAAATACTCGGCGTGCTTGAAGCCGAAATTGTTGGCGATCAAATTCGTCGGGAAGCTTTCGATTCGCGTGTTGAGCTGCATCACGGAATCATTGTAGGCCTGGCGCGAAAAGGCGATCTGGTTCTCGGTGGTGGTCAGCTCTTCCTGGAGCTTGAGCACGTTCTGGTCGGACTTGAGCTGCGGGTAATTCTCCATCACCGCGAGCAGCCTGCCCAATCCTCCCGTAAGCTGATTCTCGGCCGCCATGCGCGAGGCCTGGTCGGGGGCGCTTATCGCCTTGGCGCGCGCCTCGACCACCTGGGTGAGGGTGTCGCGCTCGAATTGCATGTAGCCCTTGACCGCCTCGACCAGGTTCGGGATGAGGTCGTGGCGGCGGCGCAGCTGGACGTCGATCTGACGCCACGCGTTCTGCACCTGGTTGCGCAGGCTGACCAGACCGTTGTAACCGAGCACGGCCCATCCGACGATCGCGATCGCGATTATCAGCACGACAAGCGATGCGCTCATATCTGGAGTACCGCCTTTTTGCCGGAAACCGTTCGCCGGCCGCATTTCGCCGCGCTATAGAAAAAGAGAAAAGGCACGCCGCGCACTTCGCGCACGGCGTGCCGTCCGAGCTTTACTGCCAGTTCTCGGAATTGACTATCAGTTCTCGACGTTGACCTTGATCCTGGTCGGCTTGGCTTCGGGCTTCTTCGCCACCGTCACCTCGAGCACGCCGTCGCGATAGGTCGCCTTGATCCCCTCCGCGCTGGCATCGTCGGGCATCGTGAAAGTGCGCCGCAACACCCCATAGGTGCGCTCCGACACATGGACCTCAGCGTCCTTCTCCCGCTCAGGCTGCTTGCGCTCCGCCTCGACCGTCAGCCGTCCATCCTCGACCTGAACGTTGACCGAATCGGCCTTGATGCCGGGCATGTCGAAGTAGAAATGATAGCCTTCGCCGTGCTCGATGACATCGGTTCGCGGAATCACATGGTCGCGAGACTCCGGCGCAGTCCACCCCGCCTCGTTAAGCAGCCGGTTGAACCTGTTCATCCGATCGTACAGCCATCCGTTCGCGTATCCGTTTCCGAGTACCACTTCCATCGTTCAATCCTCCCGACCGTATGATTTGCCGGTCGATTTTTTGTTTTCGCTGCGCGCGCCGGACCCATCTTGCCTCCGCGCCTCGCTGAACAGAACTTAAGTACGAACGGCGCGCCGTCAAGCGGCGCGCCCCGGGGTCGCGATAGCGGCGAAACCCCCGACTGGCGGCCGTTTTGGGGCCCGCGGTCACCCTTTGGGATGTCGGCAAAGCCGCCGCTACACCTCTTCGCTCATGCCCCTTCGGTATTCGCGGGTGCCTTGGCGCGCTCCATCTCGGCCGTGAACAGGCGCGCCATTTTCAAATGGCCCTCGCGCTCGGCAAGATCGCGTCCCTCTTTGAGCACCTCCAGCGCACGCGCTAGGTTGCCCTTGGCAAGATAGACGCCGGCCTTGCGAAATATGCGCGCGTAGCGCTCGCCGTTGGCGCTGGGATTCATGCTTAAACGAATGATTGAACCAGTCGCGGAAGAAACGCTCGACTCGATCCTAGGCGGAGCACTACACCTTTACCAGCCGCGCCGCGGCTACCGTTTCTCGGTCGAGGCAGTGCTGCTCGCCCGCTTTGCCGCCGCGCGCCCTGCCGCCCGCGTGCTGGAGCTGGGTGCGGGATGTGGCGTCGTCGCGCTGACGTTCTCCGCGCTCGTGCGGCCCCGCGAAGTAGTCGCGCTGGAGATTCAACCGGCGCTCGCCGCGCTAGCCGCGCGCAACGCGACGCTCAACGGTCTTGGCATGGTGCGCGCCATATGCGCCGATTTGCGCAGCCGCCGCGCGCTCGACGCGGCGGCGGGCGGTTTCGACCTGGTGCTCGCGAACCCGCCCTTTCGCGCCCGCCAAAGCGGGCGCGAAAGTCCGCTCGCGGGCCGCCGGCT
>Ga0307373_10000695_pt1 | contig 64958 bp, 67 predicted proteins | sample OX2MG_FD_202534 | JGI IMG/M metagenome (GOLD analysis project Ga0307373, IMG submission 202534) | Soil microbial communities from Risofladan, Vaasa, Finland - OX-2 | ecosystem: Environmental > Terrestrial > Soil > Coastal area > Acid sulfate soil | place: Finland: Risofladan, Vaasa | collected... | reverse complement strand
CTCGCAGGCCAAACTGAACGCGGTCGCCAGACAATTAAATGAACGACCCAGGAAGACGCTAAACTTCGAAACGCCGGCTGAGCGATTTGGCCAATGTGTTGCGTCGATCCATTGAAATCGCAGTCGTGAGCAGTCGTTCGAGGATACGCTCAAACAACCAAAAGAGTATAAAGGGATGAATATGAAAATCAATTCGAAAGACTTTCGGGTACGCGAAGGCACCGAGGTGAATCTCCGCAAGTGGCCGACGCGTGTCGAGCCGGTGTACAAGTCCAAGGAGCAATATCAAAAACTGCTGGCAGAACATGTCGCACAACTGAGCGCCTTGCAGCAGTTGCTCTACGCATCCAACCGCCACGCCATTCTGCTGATATTCCAGGCGCTGGATGCCGCCGGCAAGGATGGCGCCATCAAGCATGTGATGTCCGGGGTCAACCCGCAGGGCTGTCAGGTTTTCAGCTTCAAACACCCCAGCGCTGCCGAATTGCAGCATGACTTTTTGTGGCGCACTACCCGCAATCTGCCGGAACGCGGGCGCATCGGGATTTTCAACCGATCCTATTACGAGGAAGTACTGATCGTGCGTGTGCATCCGGAGTTACTCCAGAGCGAAGGGCTCCCGGACGCACCGCATGACGACAAGGTGATGTGGCACGACCGCTATCGTTCGATCAAGAATCTGGAAAGACATCTCCACTGCAATGGAACCCGGGTCATCAAGTTCTACCTGCACCTCTCAAAGGACGAGCAGCGCCAGCGCTTTCTGCAACGCATTGACGAGCCGGAGAAGAACTGGAAATTCAGCCTGGCGGACATCCAGGAGCGGAAATTCTGGAAAGAGTATAGGCAGGCCTATGAGGAATGTCTGGCTGCCACCAGCACCCGCGAGGCCCCCTGGTATGTGGTGCCTGCCGATGACAAGGAGAATACCCGGCTGATTGTTTCCAGGATTATCCTCGACACCCTCGCAGGCCTCAAAATGACCTACCCCAAAACGGGCGCCCAACGCCGGCAGGAATTGCAGGAGATTCGCAAGCGCTTAGCGAAGTGAGATTAACCTGCCCTTGGCGGTGAGGCCATGACCTGATTTCAATGCCCACTCTGGACCGTTCCCATGCCGGCTGCTGAAACTATTTTTCGTATAGCGCGTAATAAATTCTGTGCGGCGCGTGTCCCATGGCTATAGGTCGGGGTGAAACCAGGAGTTCAAAAGTGAAAGTCGTTCGCGGAATTGCGCTGGGTGCCGTATTGGCGCTACTCGCGGGTGTGATATTCACAGGCCTGCGCTGGGTCAGTGGCCTGGATGCACTGCCTTTGGCGGTGGCGGCGGATATGCCGTCGCTGGCCGGCAAACAGCCGGCGCCGCCGTTCCCGACGGGCCTCGATTGGATCAATACTGGCGGCCGACCGGTCACTCTCAAAGAGTTGCGCGGCAAAGTGGTGCTGCTGGATTTCTGGACCTACGGCTGTATCAACTGTTTCCACATCATCCCTGATCTGGACAAACTGCAGAAGACCTATGGCGACAAACTGGTCATCATCGGCGTGCATTCCGCCAAGTTCGCCACCGAGCGCAAGACCGCCCACATCGAAGCGGTGGTGCTGCGCTACGGCCTTGATCATCCGGTGGTGAACGACAAGGACATGCAGTTCTGGAACGAATACGGCGCCCAAGGCTGGCCCACGCTCACGCTGATCGATCCCGCCGGCAACGTGGTGGGCCAGGTGTCCGGCGAAGGACATTACGCGTTGCTGAATAAAGTCATCGGCACGCTGGTCCAGGGATTCGGCGCCAGGGGCGAGATCAATGCCAAACCCCTGTGGTTCAGCGGTATTCATTTTGAAATGCCGAAGACCACATTGCTGTATCCCGGAAAAGTTTTAGCGGACGCGGCGCATGACCGGCTGTTCATCGCCGATTCCAACCACAACCGCATCGTGGTGACGACACTCGCCGGCACGGTATTGGCGGTGATCGGCGATGGCAGCACCGGATTGCGGGATGGCGACTATGCACGCGCGCAATTCCATTATCCCCAGGGTATGGCCTTGGCGGGCGCCGACACTCTGTATGTGGCAGACACCGACAACAACGCAATCCGCAAAGTTGATCTTGTGAAGCATACGGTCAGTACCGTGGCCGGCGACGGCAAGCAGACCTATATGACTGATCCGGCGATGCCGGCGCGCGGCGCGGAACTGAATACACCCTGGGCGGTGTTGTTCCATGATGGGCTGCTATACATCGCCATGGCCGGTCAGCATCAGTTATGGACCTATGACCCGATGACAGCCAGCATTAATTTGTACGCGGGCAGCGGCCAGGAAGGCGTCACTGACGGTTCGCTGGCACAGGCGAGTTTCGCACAGTCCAGCGGACTCGCCACCGACGGTAGTAACTTGTACGTGGCTGATCCGGAAGCCAGTGCCGTGCGGCAAGTCGGTTTTGGTCCGGGCGCGCGGGTCCGCACGCTGGTCGGCACCGGGCTGTTCGATTTCGGCGACGTGGACGGCGTCGGCGATGGCGTGCGTTTGCAACACGATCTCGGCATCGCCTGGCATGCCGGACGCCTATATATAGCGGATACCTACAACAGCAAGATTAAAGTCCTGGATCCCCAAACCCGGCGCGTGACCACGTTGGCGGGCGGCAACGGTGAGTTCGACGAGCCGGGTGGGCTGAGCGCAGCCGCCGACGATCTATATGTCGCCGACACCGATCACAACCGCATCGCGGTGCTGGACATCAAAACCGGCAAAATCAGCAGCCTGAAACTCGCCGATCCGCAGCATCTGCTGGCGCAACCCTGAGATTTCCGGCCTGCCGTGCAGGCGCTGTGGGTTTTGACTACACTGGAGCGATGTCCAGTACCCGCCCCCTCAAAAGCGTGCCCGACCGCAAGCTGCCGTTAGTGGACGTACTTGCCTGGTTGGAAGCCGACGGCATGCTCACCGCTGAGCGCGTTGCCCTGTTGCGCGGGCTTGCGGAACGCGGTTCCTACGACGATCAACATCCCTTGTCGATGATCGGCAAGCGCGGCTGGCAGGACGCCCGACCACCGCATGCGCCACTCACCGTCGAGAGCCTTACCGTATGGCTTGCGCAGAAGGTAAAGCTGCCGTACTTCCGCATTGATCCGCTGAAACTCGACATGCGCCGCATCACCGGTGTGATCTCCCAGGGCTATGCCTCGCGCTTCAAAGTACTGCCGGTGGAGGTCACGGCGGATGAAATCGTGGTGGCCACTTCCGAGCCCTACGAGCGCGAATGGGAACGGGAGATCAACCAGATCCAGAACAAGAAAATCCGGCGGGTGCTTTCCAATCCCGATGATATCAACCGCTATCTGGTGGAGTTCTACTCAATTTCCCGTTCGGTGATCGGCGCCGAGAGCCAGAATCTCGGCAGCGCCGCGACCGGCATCCAGAATTTTGAACAACTTATAGAATTGAGCCGTGCCGGCAAGCTCGACGTCAACGATCAGCATGTGGTCAGCATTGTGGACTGGCTGCTGCAATACGCCTTCGATCAGCGCGCCAGCGACATTCACATCGAACCGCGCCGTGAAGCCGGTCTGATACGCTTCCGCATCGACGGCGTGCTGCATCAGGTCTATCAGTTTCCATCCGCGGTGCTGGCGCCGGTGACCAGCCGCATCAAGATTCTCGCGCGCATGGACATCTCCGAGAAACGCCGTCCGCAGGACGGGCGTATCAAGACGCGCAATCCCAACGGCCAGGAAGTCGAACTGCGCATATCCAGCATGCCAACCGCGTTTGGCGAGAAACTGGTGATGCGTATATTTGATCCCACCGTGTTGTTGCGCAGTTTCCGCGAACTCGGCATTTCAGAGCAGGATGAGAAATTCTGGCAGGGTATGATCGATAACCCCCACGGCATCATCCTGGTGACCGGACCCACGGGCTCCGGCAAGACCACCACGCTGTATACCACCCTGAAGCAGCTCGCTCAACCGGATGTGAATGTGTGCACGGTGGAAGATCCCATTGAAATGGTGGATCCGGCGCTCAACCAGATGCAGGTACAGCCGAATATCGACCTTACCTTCGCCAACGGCGTGCGCACGCTGCTGCGACAGGATCCGGACATCATCATGATCGGTGAGATCCGCGACGCGGAGACCGCCGAGATGGCGGTGCAGGCCTCGCTCACGGGCCACCTGGTGCTATCCACGCTGCATACGAATGATGCGCCGTCGTCCATCAGCCGCCTGCTGGATCTGGGCGTGCCTCCCTATCTGCTGCAGTCGACGCTGTTGGCCGTCATCGCCCAGCGGCTGGTGCGCACCCTGTGCCCGCACTGCAAGAAAGAGGCGGAACTTGGCGACCAGGAGTGGGACAGCCTGGTGGCGCCCTGGAAAGCGCAGAATCCGAAGCGGGTGTTCAATGCCATTGGCTGCCTGGAGTGCCGCAACACCGGTTACAAGGGCCGCATCGGGCTTTACGAGATGCTGGGTTTTACGCCCGCCATCAAGAAACTCATCACCACCGATTTCGACATGGATGCCTTGCGCCAGGAAGCCATGCGTACCGGCATGAAACCGCTGCGTCTGCGCGGCGCACAGAAGGTCGCGGAAGGCGTGACCACGGTGGAGGAAGTCCTGCGCGTGGTGCCGCCGCCCACCACTCATTACTGAACGCCATTTTCCGATGCCGCTGATGAAATCCGCCGATCTCGGGGCGCAGCTTGCGCGCGGCCGTGCGCAGCTGGACGTCAAGTTGCCGGCAGGGGCGGAAGATGCGCTGCTGGATTTTGTCACGCTGCTGGTCAAATGGAACGCCACGTATAATCTCACCGCCGTCCGTACCCCCACGGACATGGTGAGCAAGCATTTGCTGGACAGCCTGAGCGTGCTGCCATTCCTGCATGCAGAACGGATTGTGGATGTGGCTACCGGCGCGGGTTTGCCCGGCATTCCGCTGGCGCTGGCCTGTCCGGAACGGCATTTTGTGCTGCTGGACAGCAACGGCAAGAAAACCCGCTTTGTAACCCACGCGGTAACAACACTGGGCCTGCGGAACGTGGAGGTGGTGCAGGCGCGTGCCGAGGACTATCGTCCCGCGGAGCTGTTTGTTACCGTGATCAGCCGTGCCTTTGCGTCCCTGCTTGATTTTATGCGGCTTGCCGGCCATCTTGGCGCGCCGCATGCGCGTTTTCTGGCCATGAAAGGCCAGGCACCGGCAGATGAATTGCAGGCGCTGCCGGCCGGGTTCCGTGCCACCGTGCATCCGCTTACGGTGCCGGGACTGGAGGCGAGTCGCTGCGTGGTGGAAATTCAGAAGGGTGAGGCGTGAGGAGTGAGGCGATGAGAAAAACCGGATTCCCGCGGGCGCCTTCTCACGCATCACGCTTTTCCCCCGGCGTCCCGTGCTTTACACCTTACCCCTCACGCCTTATCCCTCACTGATTTTATATATGGGACGCATCATTGCCATCACCAATCAGAAAGGCGGCGTCGGCAAAACCACCACCGCCGTGAATCTCGCCGCCTCGTTTGCCGCCACCAAACGCCGTGTATTGCTGGTGGACGCGGATCCGCAGGGTAATGCCACCATGGGCTGCGGTGTCGACAAGCACGCACTCGTCCATGGTGCCTATGAAGTGATCATGGGCGAAACACGGATTCGCGATGCGCTCGTCAATCTGGATACCGGTGGTTTCAAATTATTGCCGGCCAACAGCGATCTCACCGCTGCGGAAGTGAGTCTCATAAGCGCAGAGCACCGCGAGACCCGGTTGCGGGACGCGCTCGGGGAAATACGCGCCGATTTCGATTACATCCTTATTGATTGCCCGCCCTCGCTCAACATGCTCACGGTCAATGCGCTGGTGGCGGCGGACGCTGTGCTGATTCCCATGCAATGCGAGTACTACGCTTTGGAAGGCCTGTCGGCCTTGATGGACACTATCGAACGTCTGAAACGCGTGAATCCACGGCTGCAGATCGAGGGCCTGCTGCGCACCATGTTCGATCCGCGTAATAATCTGGCCAACGAGGTTTCCTCACAACTCATTCTGCATTTCGGCGAGCGCGTGTATAACACCATCATCCCACGCAATGTGCGTCTGGCGGAGGCGCCGAGTTTCGGCTTGCCGGCCTTGAAGCACGACAGCACTTCCCGGGGCGCGCTCGCGTATCTGGCGCTGGCCGGCGAAATGCTGCGTAAAGAACAAGAGCGCGGCACGGCCTCCGGCGTTGCTGCTACAATCTCCAGTTCTTCGAGGGAGGCGTGAAAGTGGCGGCGAAACGCAAGGGCTTGGGCCGTGGATTGGACGCACTTCTGGGCGGCGCGCTGCCGGCAATGAACGCAGAAGAAGGGCCCGAGGAGATGCGGAATATCCCGGTGGATTTGATCCAGCCGGGCAAATACCAGCCGCGCATGCACATGCATCCGGAAAGCCTCCAGGATCTGGCGGATTCCATCAAGGCGCAGGGCTTGGTACAGCCCATCGTGGTGCGGCCCGTCACCCCGCACCTGGACGGGGTTCAGTCCGCAGGCGCGCGCCGCTACGAGATCATCGCCGGCGAGCGCCGCTGGCGGGCCGCGCAGATGGCCGGCCTGCATCAGATTCCCGCGGTGGTGCGTGATGTTCCGGACCGGACCGCCATTGCCATGGCGCTCATCGAGAACATCCAGCGCGAAAATCTCAATCCTCTGGAAGAAGCCCAGGCTCTGCAGCGGCTCATCAGCGAATTCGACATGACCCACCAGCAGGCCTCGGAAGCGGTGGGCCGGTCGCGCGCCGCGGTGACCAATCTGCTGCGTTTGTTGGAGCTCACCGACGCCGTCAAGGATCAGGTGGAACGCGGTGACCTGGAGATGGGTCACGCGCGGGCACTGCTGGCACTCAAAGGCGTCGCCCAGACGGATGCCGCACGGCGGGTGGTAGCCCGTCATCTGTCGGTGCGCGACACCGAGAATCTGGTGCGGCGGCTGCTCAAGGAGAACGGCGGAGGTGGCGCCAGGGGTCCACGGCGGGTGGATCCCAACATCCGCCAACTGGAAAACCAGCTCACTCAGAAGCTCGGCGCCAAAGTCAGCGTGGAAACCGGAACCGGCGGCAAGGGCCGGCTCATCATCCATTACACCAGCCTCGATGAGCTGGACGGCATTCTGGGCCGCATTCGCTGAAAGGATGGGGTTTCAGTCGCCCGTGCTACTGGCTTTTACGCCCGAAATTCATTGAAGATACCCGTCCAGCCCGCTAAAATGCCGGGCTCTCCACAAGCTGGGGCTTTTGGAGCCGCCACCCGCTGCCATACCCGGTAACGACGTGGCTTTTTTGTATTCAGGAAACGCAGCTCATGACCGGCGCATTTGCCAAAGCCCGGCAGGGCATACTCATCATCGTCGGCCTGCAACTGGTGGCGACACTGCTGGCGGGGTTGGTGGCGGCCGGGGTGGCCGGGCGTTATGCGGCCTGGTCGGCGCTTTTGGGCGGCCTTATCAATGTGGTGGCGAGCCTGTCTATGGCGTTGAAGCTGTTCGCCGGCGGTCTGGCGGCGAGGCCGCAGCAGTGGTTTGGGCGCTTCCTGGTGGGTGAGGCCTTGAAATTCGTGATCACGGTGGCGCTGTTTATCTTCGCCATCGTGGTAATGAAAGCGGCGTTTCTGCCGCTGATTCTGGCCTATATCGCCACCTATGTGGCTTATTGGATGGGCATGGTAAGGATCAGTTTCGGGCAGGCGGCATGAGTCAGACAGCAGCAATTACTCCAAATGAGTACATCCATCATCACCTGACCTATTGGACGGTGGGACATGGCTTCTGGTCGCTGCACCTGGATACGCTGCTGGTGTCGCTTATGCTGGGTTTCGTGTTTTTCTTTTCCTTCTGGATGGCCGCCCGCAAGGCCACGTCCGGTGTACCCGGCAAGTGGCAGAACCTGGTGGAAACGCTGGTGGGTTTTGTGGACCAGCAGGTGAAGGAGACCTTCCACGGCCGCAACAAGCTCATTGCCCCCTTGGCGCTCACCATCTTTGTGTGGGTGTGGCTGATGAACTTCATGGACATGCTGCCGGTGGATTTGCTGCCGCGTCTCGCGCAGTGGCTGGGCATGCCGTTCGGTGCCAATCCCGAGCATGTGTACCTGAAAGTGGTGCCCACCAACGACATGAACATGACCTTCGCCCTGTCCTTGACCGTGTTCGTGCTGATGATGTTTTTCAGCGTCAGAGTGAAAGGCCCGCTTGGCTACGCCAAAGAATTGTTCACACATCCCTTCGCAGTGCACAACCTCTTCGCCAAGCTGCTGCTGGCGCTGCCGAACCTGTTGCTCAATCTGGTGGAAACGCTCGCCAAGCCGCTGTCGCTGTCGCTGCGGTTGTTCGGCAATATGTTCGCGGGTGAACTCTTGTTTGTATTGATCGCGTTACTGCCCTGGTGGGTACAGTGGCCCTTATCGTTTGCCTGGACAGTATTCCATCTGCTTATCATCACCATCCAGGCATTTTTGTTCATGATGCTGACCATCGTGTACCTGAGCATGGCACACGAGTCGCACCATTCGCACTGAGTTGTTTTAACTGTCAAATCGGCCGTAGGAGAGTTCAATGGATATCGTCAGTCTGATTGCACACGTTCAAGGCCTCACCGCCATCGCCGTGGGCCTGGTATTCGGTCTGGGCGCGCTCGGTACCGCCATCGGTTTCGGCATCTTGGGGGGCAAGTTCCTGGAAGGTTGTGCGCGCCAGCCGGAGCTGTCCAACATGCTTGCTGGCCGCATGTTTCTGATGGCAGGTCTCCTGGACGCCGTGGCCATGATCGGCATCGGCTTTTCGCTGTACTTCGTGTTCGACAACCCGTTCGTGAGCGCGGTGAAGGCAGCAGCCAATATAGTGAGCCACTGAGTTCGATGTTTCATCCACTTCAAGAGGGTATACGGCAGTGAATATTGATGCCTCACTGTTCGCAGAAGCCATCGCATTCGGCCTGTTTACCTGGCTGACGATGAAGTTCATCTGGCCGCACATCACCAAGGCCATGGCCGAACGCGCCAGCAAGATCGCCGAGGGTTTGGCGGCCGGGGAGCGCGGTAAAAAGGACCTGGAGCACGCGCAGGTGAAGGCCACGGAAATCCTGCATGCAGCGCGCGACAAGGGCGCCGAAGTAGTGGACGTGGCCAGCCAGCAGGCTGCGCGCATCCTGGAAGCAGCCCGCAAGGAAGCCCAGGTGGAGCGCCAGCGCCAAGTGGAAGCCGCCAAGGCCGAGATTCAGCAGGAACTGAATCATGCCAGGGATGCCCTGCGCGCCGAAGTGGCGAACGTCGCGGTGGCCGCCGCCGAGCGCATCCTCTTGCGCGAGATCGATCCCAAGGCGCACAAGTCGCTGTTGGACGATCTGGCGCGGCAGATTCACTAAAAGACAGATGTTCCATGGCTGAAACCCTGACTCTCGCACGCCCCTACGCCAAAGCGGTGTTCGAACTCGCCCACGAACGCAAAGAAACCGAACAATGGGGCAAGTTGCTGAAACTGCTGGCCGGGTTTACGCACAACCACGCGGTGCAAGTGATGCTCGGCGATCCGCAGGTGCCGGCGCCGGTACGCGCCGAGGCGCTGCTGGAGCTCTGCGACAAGTCCGGGCAAAAGACCGATACGCACGGCCGCAATTTCGTGAAACTGCTAGCCGAGTACCGGCGCTTGCCGATCCTGCCGGAAATCGCGGTGGAATATGCAGCCCTGTGCGAACAGGTGGAAGGCGTTGTGGAAGTGGAACTGCGGGCCGCCACGGCGGTGGATGCGACCGAACAGGCACGCATCCGCGCGGCGCTCAGGCAAAAACTCGAGCGCACGGTAAAACTGACCTGCGTTACGGATCCCTCGCTCATCGGAGGCGCCGTTATCCGCGTCGGCGACTTGGTGATTGACGGTTCGGTGCGCGACAAATTGACCCGCCTCACGGCGGCCATCATTCAATAACCCGGTTCAAGGACTTCAAGGATTACGATCATGCAACTCAATCCTTCGGAAATCAGCCAGCTCATCAAGGAACGCATCCAGCACTTCGATGCGGATGCGGAAACCCGCAATGTAGGCACCGTGGTAAGCGTGACCGACGGCATCGTGCGTATCCACGGCCTGCAGGCGGCCCAATATGGTGAAATGCTGGAGTTTCCCAAGAATACTTTCGGCTTGGCGCTGAACCTGGAACGCGACTCCGTGGGCGCGGTGATTCTCGGCGATTACAAGCACATCTCGGAAGGCGACACGGTGAAAACCACCGGCCGCATCCTGGAAGTGCCGGTGGGTCCGGAATTGCTGGGCCGCGTGGTGAACTCCCTGGGCCAACCCATCGACGGCAAGGGTCCCATCAAAACCAAACTGACCTCACCCATCGAGAAAGTGGCGCCGGGCGTGATCGAGCGCCAATCCGTATCGCAACCGGTGCAGACCGGCCTGAAGGCCATTGACGCCATGGTGCCCATCGGCCGCGGACAGCGTGAACTGATCATCGGCGATCGCCAGACCGGCAAGACCGCCGTGGCGGTGGACACCATCATCAACCAGAAAGGCAAGAACCTGTTCTGCGTGTATGTGGCCATCGGCCAGAAGAATTCTTCCATCGCCAGCGTGGTCCGCAGGCTGGAGGAGCAGGGCGCCATGGAATACACCATCGTGGTGGCGGTGTCCGCGTCGGAATCCGCCGCCTTGCAGTACATCGCGCCCTATGCAGGCTGCGCCATGGGCGAATACTTCCGTGACCGCGGCCAGGACGCACTCATCGTCTATGACGATCTCACCAAGCAGGCCTGGGCCTACCGCCAGGTGTCGCTGTTGCTGCGCCGTCCACCGGGCCGCGAAGCCTATCCGGGAGACGTGTTTTATCTGCACTCGCGCCTGCTGGAACGCGCCGCACGCGTGAACGCCGAGTACGTGGAGAAGTTCACCAACGGCGAGGTCAAGGGCAAGACCGGTTCGCTCACCGCACTGCCCATCATCGAGACCCAGGCCGGCGACGTGTCGGCGTTCGTGCCCACCAATGTGATTTCCATCACCGACGGCCAGATCTTCCTGGAAACCGATCTGTTCAACGCCGGCATCCGGCCCGCCATCAACGCCGGCATCTCGGTGTCGCGGGTGGGCGGCGCCGCCCAGACCAAGATCATCAAGAAGCTCGGCGGCGGCGTGCGCCTGGCGCTGGCCCAATTCCGGGAACTGGCGGCCTTCGCACAGTTCGCCTCGGACCTGGACGAATCCACCCGCAAGCAATTGGAGCGCGGCCGGCGCATCACCGAACTCATGAAACAGAAGCAGTATTCGCCCCTGTCCATCGCCGACATGGCACTGTCCTTGTACGCCGCCAACGAAGGTTATCTGGACGATGTGGACGTCAAAAAAATCGTGGTCTTCGAAGCCGCCATGCATAGTTATTTCCAAACCCACTTCGCGGCCCTGCGCGACAAGATCAACCAAAGCGGTGATTACAACAACGAGATTGAAGCGGGTCTGAAGAAAGCGGTGGAAGAGTTCAAAAAGACCCAGGCGTGGTGATGATTGCGAATCGCGGCGGGGACCGCCGCTCCCACAATCTGCAGGCTACTCTACATAACATACACGACTGAGCAGAGCTGAATAGATATGGCAGGCGCAAAAGAAATCCGGACGCAGATCAAGAGCATCCGCAGCACTCAGAAGATTACCAAGGCCATGGAAATGGTCGCGGCCAGCAAGATGCGCAAGGTGCAGACGCGCATGGCGGCGTCGCGCCCGTATGCGGAGAAAATGCGCAAGGTGATCGGACATTTGGCCAAGGCCAATCCCGAGTATCGTCATCCGTTCATGCTGGAGCGGGCGGTGCAGCGTGTGGGTTTCATCGTCATTGCCACCGATCGCGGTCTGTGCGGCGGCTTGAATGTGAACCTGTTCAAGACCGCCATCCTCGCACTGCGTGACTGGCGCGACCAGCACGTGGAAGCGGATTTCTGCATCCTGGGCGCGAAGGCCATGGCATTTTTCCGTCGCGTGGGCGGCAAGGTACTGGCCCAAGCGTCCCACCTGGGCGATACGCCGCATGTGAATGATTTGGTGGGTACCGTCAAAGTCATGCTGGATGCCTATCGCGCGGGCGAGGTGGATCGCGTGTTCCTGGTGAACAACGTATTCGTGAACACCATGAGCCAGAAACCCAGCGTCATCCAGTTGCTGCCGGTACAGGGCATCGAGGATCCGGAGCTGCAGACCCATTGGGACTACATCTACGAGCCGGAAGCGCGCGAATTGCTGGACAGCGTGCTCACGCGCTTCGTGGAATCGCAGGTTTACCAGGGAGTGGTGGAGAATATTGCCTGCGAACAGGCGGCGCGCATGGTGGCCATGAAGTCCGCCTCCGATAATGCCGGCGATCTGATCAATTCCCTGCAGCTCGCTTACAACAAGGCGCGTCAGGCGTCTATTACCAAGGAATTGGCCGAGATCGTCGGCGGGGCGGCGGCGGTATGAAGCGTTTGTGGAATCGCGGCCGGTACGACCGCTCCCACATTCGATTGCAAGGTATTGTGGGAGCGACGGTGACCGCCAGGATGGCGGGAATACAGATTTTGCGGGAGCAAAAATCCGCCTCCGTCGCGAACTATAACGAATCAATGTTTTCGGTGAGGATTGACACATGAGTTCCGGAAAAATCGTACAGGTCATCGGCGCGGTGGTGGACGTGGAATTTCCGCGTGAGGCTATCCCCGAAATCTACGACGCACTCAAGCTGGAAGACGGCGGATTGACGTTGGAGGTGCAGCAGCAGCTCGGCGACGGCGTGGTGCGCACCATCGCCATGGGTTCTTCCGAGGGTCTGAAGCGCGGCCTTAAAGTGCAGAACACCGGTGCGCCCATCTCGGTGCCGGTGGGGCAGGGCACCCTGGGCCGCATCATGAACGTGCTGGGCGAGCCGGTGGACGAGGCGGGCCCGGTGAAGACCAAGGAGCATTGGCCTATCCACCGCAAGGCACCGAGCTATGAAGAGCAATCCGGTTCCACGGATTTATTGGAAACCGGAATCAAGGTCATTGACCTGCTGTGCCCGTTCGCCAAGGGCGGCAAGGTAGGCCTGTTCGGCGGCGCCGGTGTTGGCAAAACCGTGAACATGCTGGAGCTTATCAACAATATCGCCAAGGAACATTCCGGCCTGTCGGTGTTCGCCGGCGTGGGTGAGCGCACCCGCGAAGGCAATGATTTCTACCACGAAATGGCGGAATCCGGCGTCATCAATTTGAAAAACCTGAGCGATTCCAAGGTGGCGATGGTGTATGGCCAGATGAACGAGCCCCCGGGTAACCGGCTGCGCGTGGCCCTGACCGGCCTCACGATGGCCGAATATTTCCGCGATGAAGGCCGTGACATCCTGTTCTTCGTGGACAACATTTACCGCTACACGCTGGCCGGCACGGAAGTCTCCGCATTGCTGGGACGCATGCCCTCGGCGGTGGGTTATCAGCCGACGCTGGCCGAGGAAATGGGCGTGCTGCAAGAGCGCATCACCTCCACCAAAAAAGGTTCCATCACCTCGGTGCAGGCGGTGTACGTGCCCGCGGATGACCTTACCGACCCATCGCCCGCCACCACCTTTGCACACCTGGATGCCACGGTGGTGTTGTCCCGCGATATCGCTTCGCTCGGCATCTATCCGGCGGTGGATCCGCTGGATTCGACTTCGCGCCAGCTGGATCCGAACGTCATTGGCCAGGAGCATTACGATACGGCGCGCGGCGTGCAGGCCGTGCTGCAACGCTATAAAGAACTGAAGGACATCATCGCGATTCTGGGCATGGACGAGCTGTCGGAAGAGGACAAACTGGCAGTGCAGCGCGCCCGCAAGATCCAACGGTTCCTGTCGCAGCCGTTCTCGGTAGCGGAGGTGTTCACCGGGTCACCCGGGAAATACGTGCCGCTCAAGGACACCATCCGCGGCTTCAAGGGTATCGTCAATGGCGATTACGACCAGTTGCCGGAACAGGCTTTCTACATGGTCGGTGCGATTGAGGAAGCGGTCGAAAAGGCCAAGTCCCTGTAATCGGAGCGGACACACGAGCGTATGGCCATGACATTCCACGTCGATATCGTAAGTGCCGAGCATGCAATCTTCTCAGGCAGCGCGCAAATGGTGTTTGCGCCGGCGGAGATGGGCGAGCTCGGCATCACCCCGCGGCATGCGCCGCTGTTAACGCGCCTGAAACCCGGCAGCGTGCGGGTCAAGATCAGCGCCGACGAGGAAGTGGTGTTCTACGTGTCCGGCGGTATTTTGGAGATCCAGCCGCATGTGGTGAGCGTACTTTCCGATACGGCAGTGCGCGCCCACGACATAGACGAAGCGGCCGCGCTCGAAGCCAAACGCCGCGCCGAGGAGGCGCTGGTCAACCGGTCCGCCGAAGTGGATATCGTGCGCGCCCAGGCGGAGCTGGCTGAAGCCTTGGCGCGTCTTCGGACCCTGGAGCACATTCGCAAGAAACTTGGCGGCCATTGAGCAGTGGCCGTTCTGATTACGATACAAACGGACCTGCCTATTTAAATTGAGGTAGCGCTTTAAATATCCCCAAGTCCCTGCAGCCTTTATCTGCCAGGGCTTATTTTTTGACCCGCTGGCCCGGTGTTATTCGGCCTGCAAATTCGAGCTCTGGCGGTCAATTCCATGCGTGGCTTTTAAGTTCAAAACCGACGCTTGACAGGCTTTGGCAAAGAGTGTATTTAACCATATAGTTATTTAACTGATGAGTTCATCATTATGTCGGCCGGTCAGTTGAACGCGACCTTTGCTGCCCTTGCGGATCCCACCCGCCGCGCGATTCTGGCCCGTCTGGCGAACGGCGAGACCTCGGTCACCGAGCTGGCCGAGCCCTTCGAGATGAGCCTGCCCGCCATTTCCAAGCACCTCAAGGTGCTTGAGCGCGCCGGTCTCATCGCCCGCGGCCGCGAGGCGCAGTGGCGCCCCTGCAGGCTCGCCCCCCAACCGTTGCGCGAGGTGGCCGATTGGGTCGAGCAGTACCGCCGTTTCTGGGAACAGAGCCTCGACCGTCTTGGCGATTACCTGCGTGAACTTCAAGTACCGGAGAAAAAGCATGGCCGCAAAAAAACCTAGTGCGCCAGCCATGGCCGGGCGTACGGTGCAACACGCCACCTTCGTGATCGAACGAACCTATGACGCCCCGCCATCGCTGGTGTTCAAGGCTTGGGCCGATGAGGAGGCCAAGGCCCGCTGGTTCGGCGCTTCCGGCGAATGGCAACTCATCAACCGGGAGTTCGATTTCCGGGTGGGCGGGCGCGAGCGCCTCAAGGGCCGGTGGCCGAACGGCCGAATCACCGCTTTCGACAGCCTCTACCAGGACATCGTGACGGAGCAGCGCATCGTCTATAGCTACGACATGCATATCGACGGTAAGCGCATCTCCGTTTCGTTGGCGACCATCGAGTTCAAGCCCCTGGGTGCCGGTACGGGACTGACCGTCACCGAACAGGGTGTGTTCCTGGACGGCTACGATGATGCGGGCAGCCGCGAACAAGGCACGCGCGCGCTGCTGGACAAGCTGGACGCTGCATTACGCAGCTAACTTCATCTGCTAAATCGCGAGAGAACCGTCATGAACACGCAGCAGCCTAAGACCATGGAACGCGAACTCATCATCACACGCATCCTGAATGCACCCCGCGAACTCGTGTTCCGGGCCTGGACCGATCCGGCGTACCTGGCCCGCTGGTGGGGCCCGAAAGAATTCACCAATCCGGTGTGCGAGCTGGACGTACGACCGGGTGGCGCGCTGCGTATCGTCATGCGCGGACCGGATGGCAGCGAGTATCCGATGAACGGTGTGTTCCAGGAGGTGGTTTCACCCGAGCGCCTGGTGTTTACCACTATCGCGGTGGATGCCGCGGGCAAGCACCTGCTGGAAGGAGTCACTCAGGTCACGTTCACACAACAAGGCGGCAAGACCAAACTCACGGTCCACACCCGCGCCGCCGCTATGGTCGACCATGCGGCGGAATATCTTAAAGGGATGGAAGCGGGCTGGACCCAGAGTCTGGAACGCCTCGAGGCATTAGTCGCGAACAACTGAGTCCAGGAAACCATGGGCCTGCGGTAAATAAGGCATTTCGAAATGAGAAGAATCATCGTATCGAATTTGATCTCACTGGACGGTTTTATGGAGGGACCCAACCGGGCATTGGATTGGTTTGCAGTCGACCAGGAATTTTTCGGCTACGCCAGGGAGCTGCTGGGGAAGGTAGGCACAATCCTGTTCGGACGCGCGACTTATCAGCATATGGCTGGCTATTGGCCAACGCCGGCTGCGGCTGAAAACGATCCATTCATAATCGAGAAGATGAATACCCTGCCAAAAATCGTGTTTTCAAAGACCCTGCAAAAGGTCGAATGGGCAAACTCCAGGCTCGCAAAGAAAACTCTTACTGAAGAAGTCCGGGAATTGAAACAGCAGCGCGGCCAGGACATGGTCATCTTTGGCAGCGGCAGCATTGTTTCGGCTCTCGGACAAGCGCAGTTGATTGATGAATACCGCCTGTTCGTAAACCCGGTGGTACTGGGGCGTGGAACCCCGATGTTCAGAAACATGCATGACCGAATCCGCTTGAAACTTTTGGAAACCCGAACGTTTAACTCGGGACTGGTGGGACTCTACTACCGTCCGGAGGCCTAGAGCGGACGCATCGCGTTATTAGCCTGGATTCCACCCGGCAAACCACAGTGGCTTGCAACGATTGCTCCCGCAGGGCGGGGTCCTCCAAGGGCGAGCACACCCAACGCATGCCGCTTGACAGCCTGAACGCGGTGCTGGGTCACGAATTCTTCCAAGCATTCCGGAACCGGGCTTTTATGTGAGCGGGGTATTCATCACGCAGTGATGCCCAAGGGTCAGCTCACGATGGAATGCCCGTCAGGGCATTGCATTTTCCATTATCATATATAGTGTTGCTTCTCTGGATCTTGGGACATCACATGCCGTTGAGCATCATCGTTCTGGCTGCCGGCCAGGGTAAGCGTATGCATTCCGATCTTCCCAAGGTATTGCAACCCCTGGGCGGCATGACATTGCTTGAACAGGTGGTGCAGACGGCGATGACGCTCAAGCCCCATGCGATTCATGTGGTTTACGGTCATGGACGTGAACAAGTGCCCGCCGCGCTCAAGCATTTGTCGGTCCGCTGGGTATTGCAGGCCGAACAACTTGGCACCGGCCATGCAGTCATGCAGGCGCTGCCCGGCATCCCCGATGACCACTCCGTATTGGTTTTGTACGCCGATGTACCGCTGGTGCGTGCCGAAACCTTGCAGAAACTTGTGGATTCGGCCGCGCGCGGCGAGCTGGCGGTGCTCACCGCACGCCTGACGGATCCAAGCGGCTATGGCCGCGTCCTGCGGGATACGGAAGCGCAGGTGCAGAGCATCGTCGAGCATAAGGACGCGAATACAGAGCAACGCCGGATTGACGAAATCAACACCGGCCTGATGGCCTGCAAGGCGGCCTGGTTGCGCCGCTGGCTTGCGAACCTGGGTAATCACAACGCACAGAAGGAATATTACCTGCCCGATGTCATCGCCATGGCGGTGGCGGAGGGTCTTTTGGTGGACGCTATCGCGGCCTCCGGGGAAAACGAGGTGGCCGGCGTCAATGACCGCCAGCAGCTGGCGGCCGCTGAAACCACCCTGCGGCAACGTATTGCCGCGGCCCTCATGCATCAGGGCGTGACCCTGCGGGATCCGGCACGCATCGACGTGCGCGGCCAATTGAATTGCGGGCGGGATGTTTGCATAGACATCAACTGCATATTCGAGGGCACGGTAAACCTTGGTGATCGGGTAGGCATCGGTCCCAACGTGGTCATCAGGGATTGCGAGATCGGCGACGATACGCAGGTATTCGCCAACAGTGTGCTGGATGGTGCGCAAATCGGTGCGCGCGTTCGCATCGGGCCATTCGCGCGTATCCGGCCGGAGAGTCAGCTGGCGGATGAAACCCACGTGGGCAATTTCGTGGAAGTGAAGAAAAGCCGTCTTGGGCGCGGCAGCAAGGCAAACCATTTGAGCTATCTGGGTGACACCGAAGTTGGACGCGAAGTGAATATCGGCGCCGGCACCATCACCTGCAACTACGATGGCGTAAACAAGCACCCTACGGTCATCGGCGACGGCGCTTTCATTGGTTCCAATACCTCGCTGGTGGCGCCGGTGACCGTGGGCCCGGGGGCTACGATCGGTGCCGGTTCGGTGATCACCAAGGAAGCGCCGGCGGATGCGCTGAGTGTGGCGCGCGCCGAGCAGAAAACCGTCGCCGGCTGGAAACGGCCGAAGAAAAAATCATGACATAATCTCTTCTCCCCCTCAAAGGGGGAGAAGCTAGGATGAGGGGGTAACCCCTCACCCTGTCCTCTCCCTCAAGTGGAGAGGGAACAAGAAAAGGAAACATTCACGTGTGCGGAATCGTGGGAGCCATTGCCGGGCGTGACGTGGTGCCGCTGCTGTTGGATGGTTTACTGCGCCTGGAGTATCGCGGCTATGATTCGGCCGGGGTAGCGGTACTCAATGGCGGCATCCACCGGGTGCGCACCGTCGGGCGTGTGGCTGAACTGCGCACCCGCGCCGATGCCGAACACCTGCACGGTTTTATCGGCATCGGGCACACCCGCTGGGCCACTCACGGCGGGGTCACCGAGACCAACGCTCATCCGCATATTTCATGCGACGAGATTGCGGTGGCGCACAACGGCATCATCGAGAATCACGAGGAACAGCGCATACGTTTGCGCAAGCTCGGTTACGAATTTGAATCCCAGACCGACACCGAGGTCATCGCCCACCTGATTCATTATCACTTTTCGCTGAGCAGCAACTTGTTTTCCGCGATGCAGCAGACGGTACGCGAACTGGTGGGCGCTTATGCCATCGGCGCGCTATCCATCAAAGCCCCGGAAGTGCTGGTATGTGCACGCATGGGTTGTCCGCTGCTCATTGGACTTGGCGAGGGTGAGAATTTGGTGGCTTCGGATGTGTCCGCAGTGCTGGCCGTCACGCGGCGCGTGGTTTATCTCGAGGAAGGCGATGTTGCCGAGATAGGCCGTGAATGTGTCAGCATCGTGGATCGGGACGGTGCGCCGGTGCAACGCAAAGTGCATGAAAGCGGTGCCTCACTGGCGTCCATGGAATTGGGCACCTACAGCCACTTCATGCAGAAGGAGATTCACGAGCAGCCCCGGGCGCTGACCGACACCATCGAGGGCGTCATCGCCGAGGGCTTCGTACCCGGGCTGTTTGGTGCTGAGGCCGCCAGCGTTTTCAAGGACATCAATGCAGTCAAGATTCTTGCGGCCGGGACCAGCTACTATGCCGGTCTCACCGCCCGTTACTGGATTGAGAGCATCGCCAAGGTGCCGGTGAGCGTTGAGATCGCCAGCGAATACCGTTACCGCGAGTCCGTACCCAACCCGCGTCAATTGATTATCACGATTTCCCAATCCGGCGAGACCTTGGACACGCTGGAAGCGTTAAAGCACGCCAAATCGCTGGGTCACGACAATATCCTGTCCATCTGCAACGTGCAGGAAAGTGCCATCCCACGCGCCTCCCGGTTGGTGTTCTACACCCGTGCCGGCGCCGAAATCGGCGTGGCTTCAACCAAGGCATTCACTACCCAGTTAGTGGCGTTGTTTATCTTCGCCGCCACCATCGCCAGGCAGCGCGGTCTGCTCAATGCGAAACGCGAATCGGAATTCCTGGAGTACTTGCGGCATGCCCCCGGCAGCGTGCAGCATGCGCTGAATCTGGAACCGCAAATCCTGGAGTGGGCCAAGGTGTTTGCGGGCAAACAGCATGCGTTATTCCTGGGGCGGGGCATCCATTACCCGATCGCACTGGAAGGCGCACTCAAACTCAAAGAGATTTCCTATATTCATGCCGAGGCCTATCCGGCCGGCGAACTCAAGCACGGACCCTTGGCGCTCGTGGACCGCAACATGCCGGTGGTGGTGATCGCCCCCAACGATGCGCTGCTGGAGAAAGTCAAATCCAACATGCAGGAAGTCCGTGCCCGGGGTGGAGAGCTGTTCGTGTTTGCGGATAGGGACAGTCACTTTTCAGAAAGTGCAGGCGTAAATGTTATCCGCACGCCGCGGCATGTGGGCATTCTCTCGCCCATCGTGCATGCCATCCCGGTGCAACTCTTGGCCTATCACACCGCCCTGCAACGCGGCACCGACGTGGACAAGCCGCGCAATCTTGCCAAATCCGTGACGGTGGAATAGTTCACTCGTGCCATTCTGGTGTTGTCAGCTTTAAATAACCTTGTCCATCGCTTTAAATAAAGACTGTCAATTAGCATTTTAGTCTGGCGGTGAACCGCTGATTCCATGATTCCGCGGAAATGCTACCGTCGGTTAATTGGCAATTCCGGGAGTTGTCCTTCCTCAAGTTCGAAGAACTGATCGAGTTCTGAGCTACCCCCGACTACTCAGAGCTGGTAGGGGCCTTGATTTAAATATGGTACCAATATACATTTATACCTTCATGCGGTATAATCCGCCCGCCCCATCAGGAGGTATACATGTCTCGGGAGAACACCCCCGCCGCCCGGCTCGTGCTAGCTGGCTTGAGCCTGGTGAGTGCCGGCGCCCTGTCGGCACCTGCCCCCCAATCCCAGACCCGCAGCTTCAGACTGGAGGCACCCTGCAAACAGGTATTCACCCTGTTCACCGCTGACGGTGAACGCGCCTGGGCGCCCGGCTGGGAGCCCGAGATACTGAGCGGGTCCGTGGAACGCGGCAGCGTTTTCCGTACCCAGAACGGCGGCCGCGAGACCGTGTGGATAGTTACGGAATACGCGCCCACGCAGGGACGGGTGAGCTATGCGCGCATCGCGCAGGGCTCGAACATGGGGCTGGTGGACGTGCGCTGCAGCGGCTCGAGTCCCCACGCGAGCGAGATTAGCGTGACCTATACGCTCACGGGCATCACGCCCGACGGCAAGGCTTTTGTGGGACAGTTCTTCGCCGATGAGGCCTACACTGCTTTCATTCAGGAATGGCGGGAAGCCATCACGGCGCATCTCGACGCGGGCGCCACCCCCGCGCGCTGAGTCACTTAACCCGCACTGTTCTTAAGAGGAGTCTATGAGCGCACATAATAAGATCGAACGAGTGCAAACGGGGATCAGAGTGGAGAAACGCATCCTGAAAGTGCTGAAAGCTGTTGCGGAAGACCATGATATGACCCTCGGTGATTTACTTGAGGGCATCGTATTGCACGTATTTGAAGGAAAACTTCCTTTTAAAAAAGAGACAATCGCCAAAATAGGCCACTTCAAGACCTTATATGGTCTCGATCTGACTGCGAAGGATAGCCATAATCTTAGGGAGAAATAGTGTCCCTCATGAATCGCATTGTTGATTTCCATCGCCTTTTGACCCACCGTTTCATTTGCGCTAACCCATGCAATACGCAGAAATTTTCATCCATTATCAACGGCCAATGTCGATCAGGGTGGGCCAGCCAAGATTGAGTTAGTGGGTCAACCGGGGACGGAATTCAACATCTCTGGAGTAGTCATGGTGTTCAATACAAAAATCGCGATCATAATTCGCGAGGATTTGCAGACTTGGCAGAAGCTCAACGTGACCGCATTCCTCATGAGTGGGATCATCGGGGCTTCTCCTGATCTTGTTGGCGAGCCTTACCGGGATGCAGTTGGCAATCTTTACAGCAGTCTATGCATCCAGCCCGTAATTGTGCTGGCGGCTGACCATCAGACTTTATCTACCATTCATCAGCGCGCACTTAATCGGCAGGTGCCACATGCCCTCTACATCGAGGAAATGTTTACGACAGGTCACGACGCCGCTAATCGTGCCGTCTTCTCAGAACATAGCCCAGAAACCGCCGAAGTGGTCGGGCTAGCGCTACGAGCTGACAGGAAGCTCGTCGATAAGATCACCCAAGGGGCCCGCATGCACCCTTAAGTTGATTTGCGGCTGAATGGAGCGGAGATATTCAAGCCGGCAGATCATTGCAGGCTGACGGAAATGGCAAATCAGATGTACGGTTCTGTTGATTTCCATCGCCTTTTGATCCACCGTTTTCATTTGCTCTGACCCACGCACTACGCAGGAATTTCCATCATTATCAACGGCCAATGCCGATCAGGATGGGTCAGCGATGATTGAAATGATGGGTCAACCTTGGATGGAGTTCAACACCGTACACATATTGCGGACCGCGCATTGACTTAAGCACATTGCAAATTACTGCGAAACTTAGGCGTGTCCCAGAACCACACTAGGTTCATCGATTCTTTATGAGTTCTCGGCAGATGAGTCGAGTGTAGGTTTCCTGGATGCCGGCACGTTTACGTAGTTCTTCGATCAGATGCACAAGGCCATCCTGGTCCTTGCACGCAACTTCAAGTGTGAAGTCAAAGTTTCCGGTGGTCCAGACTGCGCGACGCACCTCCGGAATCTCTGCTAGCAGTTTCCCCAACTGATCGGGACCGGTATTTGCTCCCGTCTTGATATCCACGTAGGCGAACAAGTTTGTCCCGAACGCAGCCGGATTCACTTTCGCGTAAACACCTTGGATTACGCCTGCCGATATAAGCCGCCGAACCCTTTCGGCGGCCGCATTTGCGCTTAAACCGACGCGCTCTCCCAAGTCGCGAAAGCTAAGACGTCCATCCAGTTGCATTTCGCGGAGGATAGTACTGTCAATTTTGTCAATAACTTCATTTATCGCTGCCATAAGCTGCATATATACCATAAATCGGTTCCTAACGCTGCTTATTTCAGCGTACTCTATATCGCCTTAGTTATTGTAGTTAAGCCCAACAGGAAGTCCTATGACACCGCGTCTGATTGCCACTACCTCCGGCCTACTGCTTCTCACTTTGACCATCGTGTGTCATGCGCAGGTCGCCCATTCGGCGGTGGCCGTGGCTCAAGCCCAAGTATCGACATCTCCGCTTGCGGCGCCTGTACCGGTGCCAGAACCCTCGGCTAAAGCGGTGCGCTACTACCAGACAGGCAATGTGCTGTGGATCGTGACCACACTCTGGGGTTTTCTGGTACCGGGAATCATCTTATTCACGGGCCTTTCCGCCCGTATGCGCAACCTGGCATCGCGCCTGGGCAAGTCCTGGTACTTCACGTTGGCGCTGTATTTCGCGTTCTTCATGCTCGTGTTTGCCGCGGCCAACCTACCGCTCGACTGGTACGCTGGTTTCCTCCGACCTCGTGAATACGGTCTCTCGGCCCAGCCGTTCGGCGCCTGGCTGGCGAACGAAATCATCGGTTGGACGGTGGAATTGGCGGCGGGTCTGGCGTTTCTGTGGATCCCCTACCTGCTTCTCAAGCGTGCCAAGCGCTTCTGGTGGCTGTACATCTGGGTCGCGAGCGTAACCATCCTCGTACTTGTGGTCTTCGTCCAACCCATCGTTATAGATCCGCTCTTCAACCGTTTCGGTCCAATGCAGAATAAAGCTCTTGAGAGCCGGATACTCGCCGAAGTACACCGCGCTGGTGTAGGCAACGTGCATGTTTTCGAGGTCTACAAAGACGCGGGCAGTATGGATCTTGACGCCTATGTTACCGGCATCGGCGGCAGCACACGCATAGTCTTATCAAGTACCATCATCGATAAACTAGATGCTAATCAGCTGCTATTTGTGGTCGGGCACGAAACGGGTCACTATGTATTAGGCCATGTATGGAAGACGCTAATCATCGTCAGCCTGCTCATGTTGCCAGTCATTTGGCTCATGAAATACGTAGCGGCGTGGGTGCTACGCCGTTGGGGTACTCGCACGCGCATCGGTTTCACGGAAGTGGAGGATCCGGCGTCGTTGCCACTGTTTATGCTCCTCTTTGCCATATTCAATTTTGCCCTGACACCTCCTCTACTCGCCTATCACCGCCATGTGGAATACCAAGCTGATCGATTCGGTCTCACGCTTACTCGTGATAATCATGCTTGCGCTTCGGCCTATGTGGTACTGACAAAAACTGACCTCGAATATCCGCGGCCTGGTTTTTTATACACATTCTTACGGGCGGATCATCCATCCATTGCTGAGCGCATGGATTTCTGCAACAACTACCACCCTTGGCTTGACGGACATCACGGCAAATAACTTGCGGCGACTGATGAACGAGGGCCTGTGATTCGTCTTGCTATTGAGGAAGATGCCAAAGCGCTGGCTTTAGTGCATATAAAGAGTTGGCGCGAGATTTACAAAGCAATATTCCCACACCAAGTCCTTGACACACTGGACGCTGCCAAACACCAAGCATATTGGCGTTCCTTCATCTTGGAATCTCCGTTCGACACGGTCGTATATGAGAGAGAACAGGCGGTAATAGGCTTCCTGAGCCTCGGCAGATCCAATGATGACGATACCGGCGAGAGCGCGGGGGAGATTATGTCGGTTTATCTGGATCCGCCTTATTGGCGCTGCGGTTATGGCGGCGCGCTAATCGACTGGGCCGTTTCCCAGGCAGAACACCGGAAGTGGCAGCGCCTCACATTATGGAGTTTGCAGCGAAATAGCCGGGGGCGGGCATTTTACGAATCCGTAGGGTTCCTACCTGATGGTTTGACTAAGTGCGGGTGCCTGAACGAACGCTTCAGCGGTGTTGAAGCGATTACTGTGACTTTGATGCGATTTTCTAGATCAATTGTTGCTGTTCATCAATAAGTTACCTAGGGTTTTCATTTGATATAGACCCGTGCTGGTTACTGAAGGCGCTGCCCCTACAAGGTTCGTACTCAGTTCAGGTGGGTCAAATGCTGATGAAAATATTACCGTCAAATGTGTTGGCGCTAGCCGAGAAGTGAATACCCATCTGGCCGTCTCCGCGTGCAGGCGGTACCTTTGAAGTTGCTGAAGAGTCAGAGGTATTGCCCAACACGAGGAGGCGACCATGAAATTTTATGCGGCGTTTGATCTGCATTCCAACAACAGTGTGCTGGCGGTGCTGGATGAGGTGGGAGGCTGGAATAAAGGGGACGCTACCCTTATATTAGCTGATGGTGCTATCTTTTATTGATGCCGCGCTTGCCTCGAACCGTCTGCGCCCGCGTGCCCCATCACATCACACAAAGGGGCAATCGCCGTGAGAACGTCTTCTTTACCGACAGCGATCGGATTGCCTATCTGAAATGGCTGGGTGAGTACGCAAAGAAATACAACGTTGATATTCTCGCGTACTGTCTCATGACCAATCATATTCATCTGGTGGCGGTGCCTGGGACCGAAGAGGGATTGAAGAGGGATTGCAGCAGGCATTAAAACCACTGCATATGCGTTACGCGCAACGGATCAACCGCGCGCGACATTGGAAAGGACATCTATGGCAAGGGCGGTTCTTTTCGTCGGCTCTGGACGAAACGTATCTATGGGCTGCCGTGCGGTATGTCGAACGCAACCCGGTACGTGCGAGGATCGTGAGAAAGGCTGAAAACTATGCCTGGTCCAGTGCTGCCGGGCATTGCCGATTAGGAGAAGGTGCAGTGGTAACCGCCAAGCCACTCTGGCAAAAACAGTTCGCAAGCATCGGTGATTGGTCAGCTTGGCTGGCAGCAGGTGACAAGCCTGAGTATTTGGAGATATTAAGGCGCAACGTGGAAAAAGGTTTACCCTGTGGCTCCGAGAGATTCATCCGGAAGCTGGAGAAACTGGCAGGGCGGGCGTTGCAATTCCAGCCGCCTGGACGGCCCAAGAAGGATAATAAAAATTAAAGGGTAGCGTCCCCTTTTTATTTCTCGCCCATCGTGCATGCCATCCCGGTGCAGCTCTTGGCCTATCACACCGCCCTGCAACGCGGCACCGACGTGGACAAGCCGCGCAATCTTGCCAAATCCGTGACGGTCGAATAGTTCACTCGTGCCATTCTGGTGTCGTGGAATAATGTTGTGGCGCCGATAGCGCGGGTTTTTCAGCATGCTGGGCAACTTGAAGCGGAAATATGCGAATTATCTCGAGCGGTATGATCGGCGGCCGCTTACCCGGGGTTCATGGATCGCAGCTCTTCGGATTATGTGTGGCTAGCGAGGTCTGGAGAGCTTAGAATAAGTCCATGCTTCAGACCACTGGAACGATGGTGCGCGATACCGCACCGCCGCTGGATAAGCTGGCACGTCCGCTCCGGGATTTGCGTATCTCGGTAACCGACCGCTGTAATTTCCGTTGCGGGTATTGCATGCCACGGGAAATATTCGGTCCTGGTTACCCATTCCTGCCGCGTAGTTTGATCCTCAGTTACGAAGAAATTGCGCGATTGACGCGTATTTTCGCCCGGCTTGCCGTGGTGAAAATTCGCCTAACGGGCGGGGAACCTTTGCTCAGACGCGATCTCGAGACACTGATTGCCCAGCTTGCCTCCATCGAGGGCATCAAAGACCTCAGCCTGACAACCAATGGGGCACTACTCGACGCGCCCAAGGCGCGCGCGCTCAAGGCGGCGGGGCTCGGGCGTGTGACGGTCAGTCTGGACGCGGTGGACCAACAGACGTTTGCCGCTATGAGCGATTCCCTGCTGCCGGTGTCGCGGGTTCTCGATGCCATCGCCGCCGCCCATGACGCTGGTCTCATCCCGGTCAAGGTAAACATGGTGGTGCGCCGGGGGATGAACGAATCAAGCGTGGTCCCGCTGGCCGCGCATTTCCGCCATACCGGCGTGATTGTGCGCTTCATCGAGTATATGGATGTGGGCCAAAGCAACGGCTGGCGGCTGGAGGAAGTGGTTCCGGCGCGCAGTATTATTGAGCAGTTGCAAACGCAATGGCCGCTGGAGCCGCTACCCGCGCGTTATCCTGGCGAAGTGGCCAAGGCGTGGCGCTATTTGGACGGAGGCGGCGAAATCGGCGTTATCGCATCCGTGACCCAGCCATTCTGCGGGAGCTGCAATCGCGCGCGGCTATCAAGCGACGGCAAATTGTTCACCTGTTTGTTTGCTGCCACAGGGCTGGATTTGCGCGCGCTGTTGCGCGCCGGGTCTGACGACGAGACCATCATGCAGGCGATCCGTGGCGGCTGGCTGCGGCGCGAAGACCGCTACTCGGAACTGCGGACCCATGTCAGCAAGCCAAACTCCAGGATCGAAATGTCTTACATCGGTGGCTGACATGAAGCAGAAGGCGGAAGCAAATAGTGCGATCTTGGTGGAGTGTTGCGGTGTGCTGGAGGAACTGTGTGGCGGCTCCGAATACCGGCTTATGTTTCCGCGCATGCCCGTTACCATAGCCACGGTAGTCGAGCGGCTCACAAATGAATGTCCGGCCGCCCGCGATATGCTGGAACGCAGCGCCTGTGCGGTGGGTGACCGCATCGTCAGCCGTGAACGGCCGTTGCAGCACGGCGAACGGCTGGTGCTGCTGCCGCCGGTGAGTGGGGGTTGAGGTATGGCCGATGATCTGGCCGGCTGCACTCATCTGACGCGTTTACCGCTGGATGCCGCGCCGCTGCTGGCCCTGAGTCTGACACCGGAAGACGGCGCGCTGGTGGTTTTCGGCGGCACGGTCCGGCGCTTCAACAACGGCAAAGAAGTGCGAGCCATAACCTATTCTGCCTACGCGCCCGTGGCCGAGCGCCGGCTTTGGGAGATCGAGCGGGAGTCGCTTGAGCAATGTGGTGCGCGCGCTTGCTTGGTGCGCCACCGGTTGGGTGATCTGCTGATCGGCGATTTGTCGGTGTTGGTGGTGACGCGGGCTCAACATCGTGCGGAAGCGTTTGCCGCTGCGCGCCATGCCATCGAAGCCGTCAAACACAGCGTACCCATCTGGAAACGCGAGGAATACAGCGACGGCACTCACAGCTTCGTCATGGGATGCGCATTGCATGAAGAACATCACATCTAAACCCGAAACCCTGCGCGCGGCACGCGCCGGCGGTACCGTGCAGATGCCGGCGGAATGCGTCGCTTTGCTGCGCGAGCGGCGCACGGAGAAAGGCGATGCTCTGGAGATCGCACGCGCGGCGGCCATTCTGGGTGCGAAGCGCACCTGGGAACTGCTGCCACTTTGTCACCAGCTGCCGCTCGCCAGTGTCCGTGTGGATTACCGTCTCGAGGACAAAGGGCGGGTGCACATCGAAGCTGAAGTGGAAGTGATCGCCGCCACCGGCGTGGAAATGGAGGCCTTGACGGCGGTCGCGGTGGCTGCGCTCACGCTCTATGACATGCTCAAACCGCATGCGGGTACGGCACTGCGGATCGGCGATATCCGTTTGCTGGAAAAGCGCGGCGGCAAATCTCAGTACCAGCGCAAAGCGCAGCGCAGCCTGAGCGCCGCAGTGATCGTGCTGTCCGACACGGTGGCAGCCGGCGGCGCTACGGACCAGGCCGGCCTCGCGGTGAAAGAGCGGCTGGCGCAAGCGGATATTAAGGTCACGGGGTACGAAGTGCTGCCGGATGAGCCGGCTCAATTGTCCGCGCGTCTCGTCCACTGGCTGGCGCAGCGGGTGGATATATTGCTGACCGTGGGTGGCACCGGCGTCGGACCGCGGGATCGCACCGTGGAAACGGTGGAGCCTCTCATCGAGGTTCCCCTGGCAGGCATCGTCGAGACGGCCCGCGCCTACGGACAACGGCGTATGCCCTACGCCATGCTGTCGCGTGCGGTGGCGGGCTTGGCCGGCGGAACCCTGCTGTTTACCTTGCCGGGCAGCACACGCGGGGCGCTGGAAAGCCTCGAAGCGACCTTGCCCGGCCTGATGCATGTGTTTGAGGCTCTGGGCGGAAGCCGCCACGGCCGCGACACACACGGACACCCCTGAAATGCCAACAGACACCGGTGCTTCACCCGCGCTCAGCGTCAAAGAGGCCCGCGACCGAATCCTCGCCGGCTTGCAGCCGGTGGAGGGGGTGGAGAGCATAACTCTGTTGGCGGCGGCCGGGCGGGTGCTGGCGGAAGAACTTACAGCCCGCGAGCCGGTACCGGCGTTCGCGAATTCCGCCATGGATGGCTACGCACTGGCCGCCGGCGCTCTGCCGCCGGCCGAAGAACGCCGTCTGCGAGTCGTCGGCCGGTCGCTGGCGGGGCATCCGCACACCGGTACGGTCGGTGCGGACGAGTGTGTACGCATCATGACCGGGGCGATGCTGCCGCCGGGTGCCGATACGGTGGTGATGCAGGAAGAGGTGCGCACCGCCGGCGAGGAGATCGTCATAGGCCCCGGACACCGGCGCGGCGAGAACGTGCGGTTCCCGGGCGGCGACATTCCCGGCGGCAGCCGGGTGCTCACCGGCGGGCGGTGTCTGCGTCCCGTCGATCTGGGCGTCATCGCCTCCCTCGGACTGGCACAGGTGCAGGTGCGCCGCCGGGTACGCGTGGCATTGTTCGGCACCGGCGATGAATTGCGTGAGCCGGGCACGCCGCTTGCGCCCGGCCAGATCTACGAACGCAACCGCTATACGCTTGGCGCTTCGCTCGCGAACCTGGGTGCCGAGGTGCGCGATCTTGGCATCATTCCGGATGAACCCGCCGCCATCCGTGCCGCCATGCACCAGACGATGCAGGCCGACGTGGTGTTGACCAGCGGCGGGGTGTCGGTGGGCGACACCGACTATGTGCGGCAGATCCTCGGGGAACTGGGCGAGATCAGGTTCTGGCGCGTGGCCATGAAGCCCGGCAAACCGCTGGCCTTCGGCCGCCTGGGAGGTGCTTGGTTTTTCGGATTGCCTGGCAATCCGGTGTCGGCCTTGGTGACGTTCCAGCTGTTTGTCGCGCCGGCGTTGCGCGCGCTTGCGGGCGAACCTTACCGTGAGCCGCTGACACTGCACGCACGCACACTGTGCGCGTTCGACAAACGTCACGGGCGCGCCGAATTTCCGCGCGGCACATTGAGCCGTAAAGGCGGAGCATGGTTCGTGGGCACGGCCGGCAGCCAGGATTCGAGCGCACTAAGCGTTATGAGCCGCGCTGATTGTTTGGTGGTGCTGCCAGCGGAAGCCGCAACCATTCCGGCGGGCATGGAGGTCGAGGTCATGCCTTTCGACGCGCCTGCTTAACGGGCCACGCCGATACAGAGCAACCATCACCCACCGTTGCTCCATTTGCACAATTGCATTTCAAGGTTTTACCTGGACTTGGCACCGCCGCCTTTGGTCTGTACCACATCAAATTGCAGGCGGGGTCAAAATTAAACCAGCGTCAACGCTTGCGATCTCAATAAAATCCAGCCCGGTTCTTAGGCTAGCGGGATACCTCCCACCGCTCTAATGTCAAACTGCATCCTCATTGTTATCGCTACGCCTAAAAAACCGTGCTCAAGCGTTATGTTGTTGGGATGTTTTATTGCGTCCGCCATGAAGATCCACTTCCAGGCTCAGCTCCAGTGTCTCTCCCCGGCCGTCAGTCTGTTGTACGGCAATGCCTTCCCTGCTGGGGAGGCGTGCCGCGAGTTCGCGCGCATGCGTACCCGGAAGCCGCAATCTGATTCCATTTTCTGTGGTATCCAGTAGCAATCCCGGCACATCGTCGTCCAGCACCACCCGATAGGTGTATTCACGATCCGGTGGCAGCAGCGTGCTGGCGCTGACTTCGCCAGTGACCAGCAACAGGTCAAGTTCCGGGCGGCTAAGGCGCACACGCACTGCATCGGGTGACAGGCGCAGGTTCACGGCGCATGCGTCCTGGCGCGGCCGGCGCGAAATGTCGCCCAGTCTCCGGGCGTGTTGAGAGCCAGGAACTCATCCGCGCTTTCCCGTGGGAGGGGTAATACCCGCGCATTCAGGTCCGCACACACGGTATGCAGCGAACGCTGGGAGTGCGCAAGCCCGGGATCGCCCAGCAGGCGATTGAGATGTAATAAAACATGGCTATCCAGAGTGAGGCACAACGGCAGTGGATGGCCGGCGTAGTGGCACGCCCGCACATCCCGATCATCCCGAAGCAGGGCGGTCAGGGTTGGGACTCTGAGGGCCGGCATATCCACCGGAACGATGAGCAGCCGGCTTATTTCCGGTATTTCCATCAGCCCGCTGAATGCAGCGTGAATCCCTCCCAGGGGGCCCATATCCGGCTGTTGGTCTGGAATGGTGGTATAGCCCGTACGCGGCGGACCACTGATTAATAAGCGACGTGCGCCGCATGCCTGCAGCCGCGCCACCATGTGCGCCAGCAGGGTCCGGCCACGGTAACGCAGTTCCGCCTTGTCCCGCCCCATGCGCTGGGAGCGGCCGCCAGCCAATACGATTCCCGCAAAGCCGGGCGCAGTCGCGGCCCGGTCATTCATGCCCGTGTCGGCCAGCGCAGGCGTTCGGCACCGCTATAGACGTTGAAGCGGCCGTCCCGCAAAAAACCCACCAAGGTCACACCATAGCGACGCGCGAGTTCCACCGCCAGACTGGAAGGTGCGCCCACCGCGGCAAGAAACGGAATACCGGCGAGAATAGATTTGTGCACCAGTTCGAAGGCGGCTCGGCCGCTGAACAGCACCACTGAGTTGGACGCCGGCAGGCGCCGTTCAAGCAGCAGCTTCCCCACCAGCTTATCGGTGGCGTTATGCCTTCCCACGTCTTCCCGCTGGGATAGCAGTTGTCCTTCCAGGTCGAACAGCGCACTGGCGTGCAACCCGCCGGTGCGGGCGAATAGCGACTGGGATTGTTCGAGAGCGCGGCGCATGGAAAACAGTTTTTCAGGCTCGAGTACGAATTCTCCCTGGGGTTTCTGCGGACAGGTAGTTTGCACCCAATCCAGTGCAGCTTTGCCGCAGATGCCGCAGCTCGCGGTGGTAAACACGTGACGCGAGAGCCGCTCTGTATCGAAGTCAACCTGCGGCGCCAGATACACGGTGATAATGTTGTATTGCTGGTCTTCTTCTGCATCGGTGCAATAACCGATGCGCTCGATGTCATCGGCGCTGTGCACGGCGCCTTCTGCGTGCAGAAAACCGGCGGCCAGTTCGAAATCGTTGCCGGGTGTGCGCATGGTGACTGCGATGGAATGCTGCCGCCAGCCTTGCGCTGCCGGCACCCGCACGCGGATTTCCATGGGTTCCTCGCCGGCCACTTCATCGGAGAGATCTTCGCGTTTTGCATCGCGCCAACGTGCAATGCTGACGCGCTCGACAGAGCGACCTCGTTTAACGCGCGCCCGGTCGAGCGCCAGCATTTCCTTCAGCAGCGCCTCTTCGGTTTGCGATTCAGGCGGCATGCGAGGCCGGGCGTTTATTCTCGTCGGGAAGCGGTCGGCGCAACTGGGCGATCACGTCGCGGTAAGCGGGAATCTTCGCGAGGGGCGAGCGCGCGCTGCCGGATACCAGCACGTTGCCTTCGGGCCAGTACATTTCCAGCGCGCCGGCGCGGACATCGGCAGTGAACACATGGCCGTAGTAACGCCCGAACTCATTCTCCAGCACTACCGCATCGGCTTCGCGCAGACCCAGTCGTTCGCGGTCGGCAACGCTGATCAATACCGCGTCGCGCGGAAAACCAGTTGCCGGGTCGCGCTCTTCATGAATGTTGCTGTTGAACTGTTTACCACGCCGTTGCACTACCTGGAAGCTGTCTTTAGGCGGTTGTACGCTCGCGAGCGAAGTCGATTGAAAATGCGCCTTGCCGTCGGCGGTGGGAAATTTCCAGCCGGCGCACAGCAAGCGACCGCCGTATTGGAAATTGTCGCCCTCCCGCGCCAGCTTCTCGATGCCGGCATACATCGGTACCACCCGAGCGATTTCGGCGCGGATGGCGGCGGTGTCGGCGAAGCCGAGTTTGTCCTGCCATTCGGGCCGTATGCGTCGCGCGAGCTCCATATACACTTCCCATTCGGGACGCGCCTCGCCGATGCGCGGGCCGGATATCTCGGGACTGAAGATGATGCGCCGTTCGGTGGTGGTCTCGGTGACACCACCGGGCATCTCATAACGGGTGGCCGCGGGCAGCAGCAGGACCGCCTCCTGTCCCGGTTCGATGAACATGTGCGACGAAGGCACGATGTCGAAGTGCACGCGCAGCTTGATATGCGAGTAGGCGCCCAGGACGCGCTCCGGATCGGGCAGTACCTCGTGGAAGTCGCCGCCGGTCGCAAACAGGATATCGGTGCCGCCGCGGTCGGCCACTTCGATCATCTCGGCGGTGGTGAGCCCGACCTTGCCGGGCACCGGGAAGCCCCACTGCGCGGACAGTTTGCGGGCGTTGTCCTCATTGACCGCGAGCCCGCCCGGGAAGGCCGTGGCATAGGCGCCCATCTCCGCCCCGCCCTGCACCCCGGAATGTCCACGGATCGGCATCAAGCCGCAGCCTTCGCGTCCCACGAAACCGCGGGCCAGGGCCAGGTTCACGATCGAATACACGTTATCCTCGCTGCAGGCGTGTTGGGTGATGCCCATGCCCCAGACGAACACTGCGCGTTCGGCTTCGCCGACCATGCGCGCGAAGGCCTCCATCTCCGCTTCCGACACTCCGCTCGCACGCTCCAATTCCGCCCAGGACACCGCCCGGGCTGCAGCGATCACCTTGTCGAAGTCGGCGGTGTGCTCGCGCACGAAGCTTTCCTTCATGAGACCGAGATCGGCCAGCTTGCGCAGCGCGCCGTTGAAGAACGCCACGTCGCCGCCCGGGCGCACCTGGAAGAAACGGTCGGTGAGGCGCGTGCCGAACAATGCGCTTTCCAAGTCCGAAGGCACCCAGTTCAGTTCCATGGCCGGTTCGCGGAACGGATTCACTACTGCAACTTTGGTGCCGGCTTTGCGGGCGTAGAACAGATATTTGCTCATCATCGGTTGGTTGTTGGCCACATTGGACCCCACAAACACCACCAGGTCGGTGCCGATCAGGTCCTTGTAGCTGCAGGTAGTGGCCGCAACTCCCAGAGCAGCCTTGAGGCCGAAAGTGCTGGGTGAGTGACAGATGCGCGCGGCGTTATCCACGTTATTGGTGCCGATGGCGCGCGCCATCTTCTGGAAGGCGTAATAATTCTCGTTGGGTTCGCCGCGGCAGGTCATGTAGAAATAGGTGCGTTCCGGGGAGGAAGCGCGCACGCGGGCGGCGATGAGTCCCAGCGCTTCATCCCAGCTGATGCGCCGGAAGCCGGCTTCACCCCGGCGGCGCAACATCGGGTAGGGGATGCGGCCGAGCGCGCGCAACGCCTTGCCGCTGAGCTTGGCGAGCGCCCCGGCGTCGGCGAGCCGCGCAACGTCGAGTGCCGGCAGCGTGCTGAGGCGCAACAGGCGCAGGCGCACGTTGCACACATGGATGTTTTCCATGGTCCAGTCGTGCATGCCGGTGGTGCCGAGCGAACAGCCGTCGCACACGCCGTGGTTGAGGATGCGCCAGGCATAGTCGAGGTTGTCGCGGTTCTCGCGCAGCGCGCGGAATATCTCGCGGAAGTTTTCAATCTGTCGCAGGGGCAGCCAGCTTGCCCACAGGGAGGGCTGCCAATGCCGGGCGGGTGGACGTACGGGATCGATCGGGCGCGGCGGCCGCAGGGCCTCGCGTGCCAGCGACAGTACCGCGCTGAGCCTGTTCATCGTCAGACCTCCCATGGGTTTCTGTGCGGTGTCCGGGTCACGTTGTAACCCCCCGTGGGGCGGCTGTCCAGTGCGGACAGTGGGGCGGACAGGTCCGCCGGGCCCACCCCCGTGACTACCCGTGCCCGCGAACGGCCCCGGTCACTTGACAGGGGGCGAAAGGGGGGGTAGATAGCGCGACTGGCAGTGCGCATCGCGCACTTTCCTCAGCTATCAACTGAAGGGGAGCCGTATGCAGAATCGATGGTTGATTGCGGCGGGTGGGGTGCTCATGCAGCTCGCCCTGGGTGCGGTGTACGCTTGGAGCGTGTTCGTCAAGCCTTTGGCGGCATCCTCCGGTTGGAACATCGCACAAATTACTCTGACATTTTCAATTGCGATTTTGGTATTGGGTTTTGGCTGTTTCTTTGGCGGCCTGTGGATGAACCGCAAGGGACCGCGCATCGTGGGAGTCGTTGCCGGTATTCTCTACGGAGCGGGGGTGTTTCTGGCGAGCCTGTCCGCTCACCGGCTGGGCGTGCTTTATCTCAGTTACGGCCTGCTGGGCGGATTGGGGGTCGGACTGGGGTACATCGTGCCGGTAGCGACCCTGGTCAAATGGTTCCCGGACAAACGCGGCATGATCACCGGTATCGCCGTAGCGGGCTTCGGCGCCGGCGCGCTGATCACAGCCCCGGTTGCCGCCTGGCTTATCAAGGATGTAGGCGTGATGGAGACGTTCGCGGTTCTGGGTGTAGCGTACTTGCTCATGGTTGTGATCGGCGCACTCACCATGCGCAATCCACCCGCGGGCTGGGTGCCGGAAGGCTGGAAACCGTCGGAGCGCATGCAATCCCAGCGCAGCGTACGCGATTACACCTTCAAGGAAGCACTGGGTACCTGGCAGTGGTACGCGCTCTGGGGCATCCTGTTCCTCAACGTGGTGGCCGGCATCAGCATCATCTCGCAGGCGGCGCCCATGGCCCAGCAGCTGACCGGGGTCACGGCACTGGTGGCGGCCGGCATGGTCGGCATCATTTCCATCGCCAACGGCACCGGACGACTGGCCTGGGCCTGGCTCTCGGATGCCATCGGGCGTCGCAATGTGTTCATCAGCATGTATCTCCTGCAGGTGCTGATCTTCTTTGCGATCCCCTATATGCACAGCTTCGTGCTGTTCACCAGCCTCGCCTTCATCGTTTTGCTGTGTTACGGCGGTGGGTTTGGCACCATGCCGGCGTTCGCCACCGATTATTTCGGCTCGAAGAACATCGGACCGATCTATGGGCTGATGCTGACCGCGTGGGGATTCGGCGGCGTATTGGGGCCGATGCTGACCGCGTTTCTGCGTGAGAGCACCGGAGGCTACGCTCAGGCACTGCATATCATCGCAGTCATCCTGCTCGTCGCCACGCTACTGCCTCTTATCATCCGGCGACCGGCCAAGAGCGCCTAGCGTACCGGTGAGCCGCTCGCATCGGACCCCGCCACGGCGTCGGGGCGGGCGGCTTCCCGCAGGCTGGGCGGGGTGGTGTACGGTTGTCCTGCTGGCGCTGCCACTTAACGCGCACGCGGGTACCGCGGTCAGGGAAGCGACCGTGCGTGTGGCCGTGGCGGCCGATTTCTACAAACCCCTTGAAACCATTGCAAACGCGTTTAGTCGCCAATCCGGCATCCAGGTAGTGATCAGTGCCGGTTCCTCCGGCGGACTTTATGCGCAGATTGCCAATGGCGCGCCTTATGACGTGTTCCTGTCGGCGAACGCCCGATATCCACGCCAGTTGGTTGCGGCCGGCTTGGCCGCGGGTCCAAGCCGTTTCACCTATGCTCAGGGGGTGCTGGTGCTGTGGGGGGCGCAACCGGCACCGGCTGCCGGCCCTGGGACGCTGCGCGGCGCGACCTTTGCGCACTTGGCGCTCGCCAATCCACATTTCGCGCCCTACGGACAAGCGGCGCAGGAGGTTCTAACGCGGCTCGGACTCCTCGAGCAACTGCATTCGCGGCTGGTTTTTGGCGAGGATGTGGGACAGGCACTGCAATTCGCAATCAGCGGCGGCGCCCAGTATGCGTTTGTATCATCGGCCCAGCTGCTGGCCGCCGGACTTTGGCAACGCGGTTCCCATTGGGTGGTGCCGGTTTCGCTCTACACACCGATCAATCAACAAGCGGTGCTGCTGGTACACGCCCGCGATGTCCGGGCGGCGCGCAGCTTTCTGCGGTTTCTTCGCGGCCCGGCCCGCCCCCTGATTGCACGGTTGGGTTACCGTCTGCCCGCCGAAACGGGAGAGCGGTCGCAGTCAGTGCCCTGAAAGCGCCGGATGGGATGCAGTTGGACTGGTCGCCTCTGATTCTGAGCCTGGTACTGGCGGCGGTTACCACCGGCCTGCTGTTGGTCCTCGGCATCCCGCTTGCATGGTGGCTGGTACGGCGGAAAACGCTGGTGCGCCACGCCGTGACCGCATTCGTGATGTTGCCGCTGGCCCTGCCGCCCACCGTGCTGGGTTTCTATCTGTTGTTGGCCCTCGGTCCGCACGGTCCGCTGGGCGCGCTTGCTGAGCGCTGGTCGGGGGCAAGTTTCGCGTTCACCTTCACCGGTCTGGTGATGGCCTCCATGGTGTATTCCCTGCCACTGGTAGTTCAGCCGCTGGCCGCCGGCTTTGAACGCCTGGACATGCGTCATCTGGAGACTGCGTCAGTGCTCGGTGCCGGTCCATGGGACCGATGGGTGAGTGTGACGCTGCCATTGTTGCGCGCTGATCTATTGACCGGCGCGGTGCTCGGATTCATCCATACTTTCGGCGAATTTGGCGTGGTGCTGATGGTGGGCGGCGACATACCGGGACGGACGCGGGTACTGTCATTGGCAATTTACGATCATGTGCAGTCGCTCGAATATCATCAAGCGGACCTCATGTCAGCTGCAGCGGTGGGCATGAGTTTTACGGCGTTGCTGTTGCTTTATCTGGCGCAGCGGCGCCGCTGACCGGCATGCTCGAATTTCAGGCAAGACTACGGCACGGAGCATTTGCACTGGATGTGCAGGGTGAACTTCCGGCTCGGGGCCGCAGTGTGATTTTTGGGCCTTCCGGCGCCGGCAAATCCACACTGCTCAGACTTATTGCCGGACTCGAGCGTGGCGCCCAGGCGCGAATCGCCTACGGCGATGAGCTCTGGCAGGACGATGCGCGGCGCCTGTTCGTGCCGCCCCACCGGCGTTGCGTAGGCCTGGTATTCCAACACCCTGTTTTCCTGCCCGGCTGCAGGGTGGAGCAGGTTCTTAGATACGGCTGGCGACGCCGCGGCCGCAGCGTACGCCCGTTCGACTTTGGCAGCATCATCGAGCGTTTCGGTCTCGGTCCACTTTTGATCCGCAACGTGCACACGTTGTCCGGCGGTGAATGCCAGCGGGTGGCCTTGGCGCGTGCGTTGTTAGCGGCGCCGCGGCTGTTGTTGTTGGATGAGCCGTTTTCCGGAGTTGACGAAGAAGCGCGTGCCGTGTTGCTGCAGGAGCTGGATGACCTGCAGGCGGACCTGGGGCTGCCCATGCTCTATGTGACCCATGCGGCGCGGGAAACGGTGAGTTTCGCCGATCATCTGCTGCTGCTCGAGGCGGGGCAGGTTCGCGCCCTGGGCCCTATGCATGCACTGGCTACGGATGTTTCGCTGCCGCTCGCCCGTCGGCCGGATGCGGCGGTAGCGATCACCACAGAATTTGTCCGGCACGATCCGCAGGATGGGGTGAGCTGCCTTAGTTTTGCAGACGGCGAACTCTGGGTGAGCGAGAGCCGCCCGCGGGAAACCGGCAGGCCGCGACGTGTGCTGGTTAATGCCCGTGACGTTAGCCTGGCGCGTGAAGCTCCCCATGCCACCAGCATCCTGAATGTGCTGCCTGCACTTGTCGTGGAGCTGGCGGAGCTTCCGGATGCTGCTGTGGTCGTGTCCCTGCGCATCGGTGCCACCCCGCTGCTCGCGCGGGTGAGTCGCCGTTCGGCGCGCGAACTCGGACTGCAACCTGGATCTCGGGTGTATGCACAGATCAAGGGGGTGGCATTGCTCAACCATTGAGGTGTGAGCAGGCCACAGTGATCATGTGGTTTCAGGACGGTTGCGGCACACCGGGCAATCCGCCCGGCGCTCAATGGTGAATTCAGTGAAACGGCCACTGCGCGCTGCATAACGCAGCAGCCGCCCGCCCCGACACGTGCCGGCGGTGCCGGTAAGAAGTTTCAACGCTTCCAGAGCCTGCAGGCTTCCAATGACACCCACGAGGGGGCCGATGACCCCGCCTCGTTCGCAATTCTCCAGTGATTCATGGGTGTCCGGGTGCAGACAGGCCAGGCAGGGGCTATCGTCTCTGCGCAGGTCAAAAACTGCCAGCCGTCCCTCCCAGCGCAGGGCCGCGCCGGACACCAGCGGACGGCGCCGGGCAAGGCAGGCTTCGTTGACGGCGGCACGCGTTGCGAAGTTGTCACTGCCATCAAGCACAATGTCGCACTGGCCGACGCTGCTTTCCAAGATGGAACCTGCCAGGCGCCCATCCAGTTCCTCGACCTCAAGTGCAGGATTGAGTGCCAGCAGGGCGGTACTTGCCGCCTGTGTCTTGCGCCGGCCAACATCCGCCATGCGGTACAGGATCTGACGTTGCAGGTTGGTTACATCCACGCTGTCGAAGTCGGCCAACACCAACCGGCCGATGCCGGCGGCCGCAAGATACAACGCGGCCGCCGAACCCAGTCCGCCAAGACCGACCATGAGAGCGCTGGAGCGTGCAAGCTGCAATTGGGCCGCTTCCCCGAAATCCGGCAGCGTCAGCTGCCGGGCGTAGCGGGGATACAGATCCGTTGTACGGGATGGAGTGGATGCTGACGGCGGCGGCTTGTTATCCCGTTCCCCGGATGCTTGGTTGCCTGTCTGATTATGCTGGCTGTGGCGTTTCATTGACCCGCGCCTAATATATACATGACATTCGGATTCATTAACTGAAATCCTACTCCACCGGCCAGCACCAGCAACCGCTTCGTTAACCAGGGTGTTCCCGGTGCGCTGAATTCAAGGCATGCCGGTGCTACTTGCGGATTAAGGCATTACAGCCTTATGGTGATGAATCAGCACCTGATATCCGCAGGCTGCCAATTCACCGGGCGGTGCCCGTATTGCGAGTCGCTTGGTTTCCCGATGAGCCGCTGTTCGCCCGTGGTCACATGCCTGGCGACTATATCAAGTGAAAATTACCGGATATGACCATCGTTCGAGCGTCGGCATCGTGTTGCTTGATTTATAACCAAGCATGTACTCCAGCTGATTCGCGGGCGGCAGGTGCCAAAGATCAACGGGCGCCCGGCATACGGCAACGGCCGTATCTAAATCCACCGACGTTATCCCGACGACCTTCGCCACGATAGGTCGCTGAGTCCTGCCAGTTCTCAAGGGCTACATGGGTCTTAGAGTTCTATGCATGGACGATATTTAGTCGCTCTGGCCGAACTTGGCGATGTCATCGGGTACCGCTTCGGTTGTAACGACTGCCTCCTTGCCTTGTACCAGTGTGCGGATTTCTTCGACGACGGCGGGGTTCGCCAGGGTCGTCACATCGCCCACGTCGCGCCGGTTGGAAATGGCGGCGAGCACGCGGCGCATGATTTTGCCTGAGCGCGTCTTGGGCATATCGGACACGATATAGACATGCTTCGGTCGTGCGAACTTGCCGATGATCTCCTCGTTGGCCTTGATGATACGGTTGATGACATCGGGCGTGCCTTCGTAGCCTGGCTTGAGCGCGATGTAAACCTCGGGCATGCGTCCCTTGAGCTCGTCCAGGACCGGCACCACCGCGGCTTCAGCGACCTCGGGCACCGTCAAACATGCGGATTCGATTTCCTTGGTGCCAAGGCGATGACCCGAGACGTTGATGACATCATCAATGCGCCCCAGGATGCGGAAGTAGCCGTCTGCCGCCTGCATCGCACCATCACCCGCCAGATACGGCCAATCCTGCCAGTCCTTGCTCTTGGGATTCTTGCAGTAGCGTGTGTAATAGGTTTTCACGAACCGATCGGAATCGCCCCAGATGGTCTGCATGATCCCGGGCCACGGATTGCGGATGCAGATATTGCCCGCGCGGCCGGAACCCGCGGAAATTTCTTCACCGTTCTCGTCGTAGATGATCGGATAGATGCCGGGCACGCCGGGTCCGGCACTGCCGGGCTTCATCGGGTCAATAGCGGGCAAGGTGCTGCACAGGAATCCGCCGTTCTCGGTCTGCCACCAGGTATCCACGATGACGGCTTCGCGTTTGCCGACTTCGTCGTAGTACCAGCGCCACGTTGCTGGCTCGATGGGTTCGCCGACGGTGGTCATGTGCTTAAAGTGGTAGTTATACTTTCTCGGCTCCTCAGGACCTTGTTTGCGTAGCGCGCGAATCGCGGTCGGTGAGGTGTGGAAGATATTGACGCCTAGCCGCTCGGCGATCCGCCACGGACGTCCCGCGTCGGGATGCGTGGGGACACCTTCGTAAATAACGCTGGTCGCCGCGAGCGCCAGCGGACCGTAGACGATGTACGAATGCCCGGTGATCCAGCCGATGTCGGCCATGCACCAGTAAGTGTCGGTTGGATGGATGTCCTGAATGTATTTGGAGGTGCCGGTGACGTAGGCGAGATAGCCGCCGGTGCGGTGCTGGCAGCCCTTGGGCTTGCCGGTGCTGCCGCTGGTGTACATCAGGAACAACGGCGCTTCCGCGTCCATCGGCACGGGCTCAACGCGTTTGCCCGAGTATTGCTTCAGGATTTCGTTGACGAAGAAATCGCGCCCCTTGACCATCGGTGTTGGCGAGTTGTATTTACCGGGGTAGCGCTGCCAGATCAGGACCTTGTCCACTCCTTGCCCCATATCTTTCGCGGTTTGCACCGCAACGTCGGCATTTACTTTGTGATCTATAAGTTTGCCGGCGCGCCAGTAGGCATCCATGGAGATGAGGATATGGCTGCCAGAGTCCTGGATGCGCGTGCCGCATGCCTGACCGGAGAATCCGCCGAACACCTGTGAGTGAATCACGCCCAGTCGCGCACAGGCGAGCATGGTGATGGGCAGTTCGAGCGTCATTGGCAGATGCAGAGTCACGCGGTCACCCGCCTTGAGTCCGCAAAAATCACGCAACAGCGCCGCCATCTCATTCACCCTGACATACAGCTCCTGATACGTCAGTGCGATTGGCGGCTCTTCTTCAGGTTCGGAGACTAAGATAAGCGCCGCTTTATTACGGTGCTCTGCGAGGTGACGATCCACGCAGTTGTAGCTGGCATTGATTTTGCCGCCCACGAACCATTTCCAGAAGGGCGGATTGCCCGTGTCGAGGACCGTCTTATACGGCTCGAACCAGGTCAACATGTCCGCATATTCTTTGTAGCAGTCGGGGAAATTCTTAGTACCGAAGCGCTTGCGAATATTCAGATCCTTCACGTTCGCCTGTTCGATGAATTTCTTCGGTGGTTGGAAATACCCTTCTTCCTTCCAATGCACCGCTATCTGTGCTTCGCTGACCTCGGTATTTTCGTTCGCTTTAGTTTTGTTTGCCATGTAACTGTCTCCTCGCGGATACCTCACGTGCCGCTAATATGCTTTGCATAATCCATGCAAATTGGATAGCGACTGAACGGGCGGCCGCGCGGAGCGACCGCCCGTTCAACAACTGATTTCCATTAACCGCCGTATGGGCCTATCGGCAGCACGGTTTTGCCGAAGGTGGAGTTGGTCACCAGCGCGAAACTCGTGTACATGGCGAGCAGCCCGCAGACCAAGCCAAGCCAGCCACCGGCAAGTGACAAGATATGCACTCCGAACAGGGCACCGAAACCGAGCAGGAAGTAGGTGACCCACAAAGTCAGGAACACCCACCATAATGCCTTGTTCAGCCGGAAAGTTGAAACCCACATGTACAGCGTGAATACACCCCAGCCCAGCAGGGTGACGGCGATAGTGCTGCCCGCCTGTGACAGATCCAGCACGCCGTGGCCGCCGAGCAGGATTAGCAGCGCGAACCAGACCCAGAACGCTCCGTAACTCAGGAACGCCACTTGACCAAAGGTGTTACCGGTGCGGAATTCCAGCAGTCCCGCCAGTATCTGGATAAGCCCGCCGTAAGCGAGCGCCAAGGGGATTACCACTTGCTCCCCGCCCTTCGGCAGTACTCCGGCATTGATTAGACTCAGTATTACTGTGGTGAGTCCGAAGCCAACCAAGCCGAGTGGGGCGGGATTGGCAAATACGGATTTAGATTCTTCTGCCATGGTAACTCCTCCCAAATATTTATAAACGCGTCACTTATATTCCCCCCACACGCCGGCTGCAAGGGGGGGCGGGTTGCGGAATTGTTTGGTGATAGCGCACGTCAGTCGCCGAAGCTCTTCGTAAAGCCCCGTCGTTTCTGGCATCTGTGATTTGTTGCGAATGATTAACGGTTTCGATGCCCATGGGTTGGCAATCAAGCAGCTGCTGATTTTACCAATAACAATAATCAGTTGCGGCGTAAAGCTACAAATCTTCTTATGAACAGGTCGGCAGGTCGTCCAAGCGGCACCGAGTGTCCCCGTGTGCACGTAAATCACGCAATACCGTGCATGCCGCTGACATCGACATTGCCTTGACATTGCCAAGAGACGGGGAGTAGAAAGGCAATCGGAATTGCGGCTATCGCCGCTATTCATGCCTGAAGAAAACTAACCTGACCTTGGCAAGAGGGCGTAAACATCATGAACATAAACAACCTTTGGACGAGATTAAGTGTCTGGATGGTGCTGTCGTTGATGTGTTCCGTGCCGCTGCTGGCCAACGCGGGTACGAGCTCCACTGTCAGTACCGATTCCAGCGTTACCATGACCCTGCATGGATTTATCGATAGCAGTTTCTTCTGGCAGAGCCAGGACTTTATCTTCGGCAACGGCCAGAACGCCGAGTTTCCGGTGCCCAACACCGGCAGCAATCACAATCTCTCCGGGGTCGGGGTGCAGAACACGCGTGCCTGGCTGGATATCAAAGGCCCGGCGCTTTCGAATGGCTGGAGCGTTGCCGGCCACCTGGAGGGTGATTTCTTCGGTGGCTTTAACGGCACCGGCGCCTACAGCGGACAACAGGAAACACCGCGGCTGCGGCAGGCCTTCATGAAACTGACCAGTGCAGATGGCAGTAGTTCAATCACCATTGGACAACAGTGGGATTTGCTGTTTCCACTTCAAAGTGTGCCGGAGTCCCTCACGCACATCGCCTTTCCGCTGGGCTTCGCCACCGGCATGATTGGCTGGCGCTTCCCCGGCATCGTGTGGTCACAAAGCCTCAGCCAACCGGCACCGGATTCGATGGCTTGGCGGTTGGATCTGGGTGCCTTCTCCGGTTCCTGGGATGGGCCTGGTTCGCCCATTAATTACGACACCGCCGGCAATGTAAACTTCCAGCCGCAGATCGAAGCGCGCTTGGACGCAGAGCAAGGCGATTGGCTCGGTTACCTGGTGGGTCACTACAGCACCGAGAATCTGAGCGGTGTGGGTGGTACCACGCCCACCCCGATCACCAACTCAATCACCTCTTCAGCCGTGGAGTTGGGTACCACTTGGCACCCCGGCCCGTTTGTATTGCGTGCTGCCGTCTATAACGGCAAGGCTCTCGGCCAGGTGTTCGGAGCGATGGCACAATTCGGTGACATCAAAGAATCCGGCGGCTATGTGCAGGGCGGCTACAAGTTCACCCCCAATTGGGCGTTCTATGCTTCCTATGCCACCGTCCACCCGAACCAAAGCGATGTAATCACCTGGATCGGCAATGGTTCCGCAGGCCGACTCAAGAGCCAGCAGTTCGCACTCGATCTGATATATGGCTATGGACCCTATGGGTTTGGTCTCGAGTGGATGCACGCCATCCTGGACAGCACCACAACCGGTGCGACCATCACCTCCACGGGGGGCAACCAGCTTTCCGTGAGCGCCATCTATCATTTCTAGTCTGTAACGATACGAGCCCTAGCGTATCAGCGGGCGTCCACGGATGGGCGCCCGGGAAGGCTGTTGCAGCAAATGGCTGTGACAGGGTAGTCAATATTTTTACTAGCAATTAGTTGAAGGAGGCCAGTTATGAACAGGTTTCTCTCGCAATGCATTACCGGGGTTTTCACTTTGGCGCTGTCGGTTGCCGCAATGGCGGCTGGTACAACAGCCGGAATACAGCCCGCCCCATTACATTTTCCCTCCAAATTTGGCTCAATGAAATTCCCAGCCAAGTTCCCGGCCGGTACCACGCTCACGCTCACCCAGTGGAGCCATTTCGTACCGCGCTATGACAAGTGGTTTGATCAGTACGCCCAGGAATGGGGTAAGAAGAACGGCGTCAAGGTAACCGTGCAGCACATCAGTTTGGGGGATATTGTGCCCACGCTGGCAGCCTCGATCGCTGCCAAACGCGGTCCTACCATGTTCGAGACGATCGCCACGCCCGCGGCCTTCATAGAGGGGCTGCAGAACCTGGCCGATGTCAACAAAGCCGCACAGCAGGCTTTCGGCAAGCAGGAGGAGGTGTGTACCAGCCAGTCGTACCTTCCCATTACCAAAACCTGGTATGGTTACTGCGACGGTTGGGTACCGGATCCGGGCGACTACCGTGTTTCCCTGTGGAAAGCTGCTGGCTATCCTAACGGCCCCGTAACTTACGACGGCCTCTACAACGGTGGCGTCAAGATTTTCCAAAAAACGGGACTCCCGGTGGGCGTGGGCATGTCGCCTGAGATCGACTCTGAGTTCTACGCGCGCTCCCTGATCTGGTCATATGGCGGCTCATTGTTCGATAAGTGCGGCAATGTCGCGCTCGATTCGCCACAGGTGGTCAAGGCGGTTGAATTTCAGACGAAACTGTATAAAAACGCCGAGACACCCGAGGTATTCAGCTGGAATCCCGCTTCCAACAATCAGGCTTTCGTCTCCGGCCAGACATCCTATATCCAGAACTCGATCTCATTCTATCGGACTGCGCAGCAATTCCAACCGAAGAACGCCGAAGATACCGGTTTCAGCCCCGGGCTCAAAGGTCCAACCGGCGACGTGCACCAGACCGCGCATGTGTGGTTCATCTACGTACTTCCAAAATATGTGACGAACCCGAATGAAATCATGGCGGCGAAGAAATTCCTGCTCGATCTGACCGCCAACTATAGCTGGGCGACTTATGAGAGCGAACTGTATAATTTCCCCGCATTCCCCAAAACTGCGCCGCAGCTGTGGGAGCGTGGGGGCTGGCTGGATCACGATCCATGGGGTTCGGTCCCGGCGAACAAGCTGGAGGTCCTGCGTAACGCTTCCAAGTGGACCGCCTGGCTCGGCTATCCGGGCGATTCCAGTCCGGCGGTGAGTGAGGTGTACAACACCCACCTGCTGTCCACCATGATGGCTGAAGCGGCGCGTGGTGATAAGACACCGGCCCAGGCGGTGAAAGATACCGCTGCGCAGATCGCCGCCATCGTGGCCAAATGGCGCGCGAAAGGCTATGTCGGGTGTCCGGCAAAGTAAGCGCGCCAGCTAAATTGCGAACTGGGATATATCTGCAGTATGGCGACACTTGAACTGCGGGGTATAAAAAAACGGTTTGGTGACTTTTATGCAGTAGATGGCGTGGACCTGATGATCGCCGAGGGGGAGTTCCTGGCCATCCTGGGTCCATCCGGATGCGGAAAGACCACGCTCATGCGCATGATCGCGGGGCTTGAACCGCCGAGTGCGGGAGAAGTGCTGATCGGTGGGGTTCCGGTCACGCATCTCCCGCCGCGCGCCCGCAATGTTTCAATGGTTTTCCAGAGCTATGCACTGTATCCGCACATGTCGGTCGCGGAGAATATTGCATTCCCGCTCAAAGCCAGAGGGGTGCCCAAGGCCGAGCGAGACACCAAAGTACAATGGGTGGTCGGTCTCATGGGCATTGAAGGACTTGTAAAGCGCAAACCAGGCCGCTTGTCTGGCGGTGAAAAACAGAAAGTAGCGCTCGCCCGGTCCCTGGTCCGCGATCCCTCCCTGTTTATTTTCGACGAGCCGCTGAGTTCACTCGATGCCCAGGTGCGCGCCATGGCCAGAGGCGAGTTGCGTCAATTGCACGATCGTACCGGGGTCACCACCGTGTATGTCACCCACGACCAGCTTGAAGCTCTGGGCATGGGTGATCGCGTTGCGATCATGAATCGCGGCCAGGTACGGCAATTGGGTACGCCGCAGGAACTCTATGATGATCCGGCAGATACATTTGTTGCCGCTTTTCTCGGCTCACCCCCGATGAACCTGATTGAACGCGATAACCGAATTATCGGATTTCGGCCTGAATATTTGCAGCCGCGGGTAGACGGGTCGCTTGCGCAGGGAGCGCTGGTCTTCAAGGTACGAATCATGCAGCTGGAGTTTCTGGGTTCAGAATGGTTGATCTACGGCGTGCTTGAGGATGGCGGCGGCGAGAACAAACTCTTGGCCAAAGTTGATCAGCTAGTGGCAAGCAAGCTGCGTTCCGGGGAATCCCGTGATTTTGTCGTGGAACGCTCTTATCTCCGGCTTTTCGACAAGACAACTGGGCTGCGAATAGCGCCATCCGCAGCCAAGCTAACGCAATGAAGCACGTGCAATCTGAAATAGCCCATGCGGGTGTCAGCCTGGCTGACCGTAAGGGAGTATTGGGCACATTAATGCTGGCGCCGGCGCTGGCGTATATTGCGGCGTTGGTAGCAGTGCCATTTTTCCTCGCCATCGGCCTCAGCGTGAGCGATGCAACTGTCGGTGATCCGGCAATACACCACTTCGTTGGACTGCGAAATTTCGTAAGGGTAATACACGAATCCGCGTTCCACTTCGGATTGCGCAACAGCATGATTGTTACCTTTGCTACCTTGATTCTTATACTTGTCCTCGCTACGGCAGAATCAGAACTCCTGGCACGTGATTTTCGGGGGAAACGATTGGTACAGATCCTGCTGATATTGCCCTGGGCCATGCCGGTGTCGCTGGCGGCGGTGGGCTGGCTATGGCTGCTCGATTCGGAGTTCAGTCCGGTGGACTGGCTGCTGCGTACCGCGCATCTGCTTGGCCCGGGTACCTTGTTCGGGCCGGCAAACCATCTCTATTACTACGGACGAGAGTGGGTGGGTATCGGCGCGATTATCGCGATAAACGTATGGCGGTTACTGCCATTCGCCACCATAATCGTGTTGGCGGGACGTACCTCGATTCCGCGAGACATTTTCGAGCAGGCCGAAATTGACGGTGCCGGATTCTTCCGTACCTTATTCCATATCACCCTGCCAGCACTGCTGCCGATCCTGACGGTGGCAGCTATGTTTACCGCCCTTTTGGTGTTCGGAGATATGACGATCGCAGCGCTCACCACCCGCGGCGGTCCGGGTTATACGACCCAGGTGCTGCCGTATTGGGCCTACCTTAAGGGTATAGAAGGGGGCGCTCTCAGCGAGGGCGCTGCCATCGCGCTGTTCCTTTTCCCGGTATTGTTGGTAGGCGCCATTCTCGCTTTGCGTTTCGCCTACCGCACAGAGTCAGCATAGCAAGAGCTATACAGTGGTTCTCGCCCTTCGCCGACTGATTTTTTACGTGATGCTCGCCCTGTTTGTGGTGTTTGCGGTATTTCCTGTCATCTGGATGGTAATAACGGTATTCAAGCGCAATGTGGATTTGTACAACCCTAACAATAATCCCTTCATCTACAACCTACCGCCGACACTTGGACATCTTGAGTTTTTGTTCACCAGTACCAGTTATCCAACCTTCCTCTGGAACTCGGCTTTTATTGGCGTAATTGTCGTGATCATCACGTTGTTGCTCTCTGTTCCGGCAGCGTACAGTTTGTCGCGACTTGTAGGGCGGTGGGGCGAACGCTCCGGCATAGCAATATTTTTTGTCTATTTGATTCCACCCACCCTTTTATTCATTCCGCTGTATCAGATCGTGAGCCTACTGAAGGTTGCAAATACGGTGTGGTCACTCATCCTTGTGTATCCGACCATCACGGTACCATTCTGTACCTGGTTGCTGCTCGGTTTTTTCAAGTCAGTGCCACGCGAATTTGAAGAAGCGGCGCTCATTGACGGTTGCAGTCGCTTTTCCGCATTCCTGCGGGTGGCATTACCACTTGCTCTACCCGGAATCGCAACCTGCATTGTGTTTGCTTTCGCGCTATCACTCAGCGATTACATTTACGCCGCGGTTTTTGTCAGCTCCACCGCCAGCCGTACGGTCAGCGCCGGGGTGCCAACCTCTCTGATCCGCGGGGACATTTACTATTGGCAATCGCTTATGGCGGCCGCGGTGATAGTCACAATACCGTTGGCGGTAGCTTATGGCCTGCTCTTTGACCGCTTGGTAAAAGGCTTTCAGAGCGACCCGGGAGCGGGGGAAAAATCGGCAGCCTAGTCTGTTCAGCCGAACGCAGGGAGTGAGAAATCCGGTCCATTATTATCCCCCGAAGTCTCCGGCCAGCGTGCCGTTACGGTTTTAAGGCGGGTATAGAAGCGCACTCCGTCCGGACCGTGGATGTGTAAAGGCCCGAAGAGGGAACGCTTCCAGCCGCCGAAGCTGTGGAAAGCCATGGGTACCGGAACCGGGATGTTGATGCCGATCATGCCGGCATGTGCGGCGTGTGCAAACCTCCTCGCCGCCCCGCCGCTGCGCGTGAAGAGTGCAGCTCCGTTTCCATATTCATGGTGGTTGATGAGTTCCAGCGCCGTGTCGAGATCAGCGACGCGCACTACCGAGAGCACCGGTCCGAAGATCTCTTCGCGATAAATACGCATCGCGGGGGTTACGCGGTCAAACAAGCTGGGCGCGAGATAAAAACCGTTCTCATATCCCGCGATGCTGCAATCGCGGCCGTCTACCAATAGTGCCGCACCCTCCGCAAGACCGACCTCGATGTAGGATCGCACGCGTTTCCGGTGATCGGGTGTGACAAGCGGACCCATGTCCACATTGAGCTGGTGGCCGGGGCCGATGCGGAGCGCGCGGGCGCGAGCGGCGAGATTTGCGACCAGCGGGTCCGCGGCGGCGCCAACGGCGACTGCCACCGAGATTGACATGCAACGCTCGCCGGCCGAGCCGTAGGCCGAGCCGATCAGGGCATCGGCTGCCCGTTCGAGATCCGCATCGGGCATTACCACAAGGTGGTTTTTGGCACCGCCGAGCGCCTGCACGCGTTTGCCGTTACGTCCGGCGACGGAGTAGATATGTTCGGCAACCGGCGTGGACCCGACAAAACTTACCGCCGCCACACGCGGTTCGGCGAGCAGGGCGTTGACGGTTTCCTGGTCGCCATTCACCACATTGAAAACGCCCGCTGGCAGGCCCGCCTCGGTAAATAGTTCGGCCAGCCGTAACGGGCACGACGGATCTTTCTCCGAAGGCTTGAGTACAAACGTATTGCCGCAGGCGATGGCGATTGGATACATCCACATCGGTACCATGGCTGGGAAGTTGAATGGAGTAATGCCCAAGCACACCCCCAGTGGTTGGCGCAAAGACCAGCTGTCAACACCGGCGGAAACGCTGTCGGAATACTCGCCCTTGAGGAGATGGGGAATCCCACAGGCGAACTCCACCACTTCAATACCGCGCTGCAATTCCCCGTGTGCATCCTCAAGCGTCTTGCCATGCTCGCGGGTGATGAGTTCGGCCAATGCAGCGCGCTGCGTTTCAAGGATTTCGCGATAGCGGAATAACACGCGCGCACGCCGCAACGGCGGTAGCCCGGCCCAGGCAGGAAACGCGGCCGCCGCCACGCTCACCGCGGTTTCCACCTCGTCTCGACCGGCGTAGCCGAGTTCGGCACGCAGCATCCCGCTCGCGGGCTCATATACCGGACCGGTGCGAGCGCTGTTCTGGAGCTGGTATTTTCCGCCGATATAATGCCCCAGGCGGCATATGCCGGGTGCGGTGCCCTGGGCGGCTTGGTCAGGGGTTGGGGAGGGACTCATCGGAATTCTCCTTGCCGCATAATGGGCGGCCTGCATCGGTCTCCGGGCGGGTTTCTGAGCGTGCCGGTAGGTGGCAGAGTCTATCGCTGATGAACACCGGGGCGCACGCTGTCGCCATGTCAGCGACCGAGTTCAGCGATGACGGGGGCGTGATCCGAGGGCCGTTCCCAGCCGCGCGGTTCGCGATCAATGACCGTGGCGAGTGAACGCTCGGCGAGCGCCGGCGACAGCAGGATGTGATCGATGCGAAGGCCCTGGTTGCGGCTAAAACCCGCGGCCCGGTAATCCCACCAGCTGTAAAATCCGCCGCCGTTCTGGTGCAGCCGGAAACTGTCTCGCAGGCCGTGCTCTAGCAACTGTCGGAAGGCGGCGCGCTCCGGTTCACTCACGAGTACTTGCCCAACCCAGACCTGCGGATCGTGTACGTCGCGATCCGCGGGCGCGATATTGAAATCGCCGAGTATCGCAAGTTGTGGGTATTTATCCAGGAGCGTCGTAACCCACAGGTTCAGTTGGGAGAGCCATTCGAGTTTGTAGCGGAACTTGTCGGATTCAATACTTTGACCATTGGGCACGTACAGGTTGATCACCGCCAAGCTGCCAACAGTCGCTGCCAGTACGCGTTTCTGGGGATCGTTGAAGTCCGGCAGCGCGGTTGCGAACACCTCCATGGACAGGCGTGACAACAGCGCCACGCCGTTATAAGTAGGTTGGCCACAAAAGGCGGCTGAGTACCCGGCCGCTTCAAATTCAGCCACCGGAAAATGTCGGTCCTCAGTTTTCGTTTCCTGTAGCGCCAGGACATCGGGGCGGTGCGCATCAAGCCAGCGCAAAACCTGCGGCAGGCGTACACGCAGACTGTTCACGTTCCAAGTCGCAATTTTCATGTTGGTGTGGTTCTCTCAGGAACCTTCCCGGGTGCGCCGGCCGGCCCGGCCCACGCGCTTCGCAATCCTGCTCCGCTTGTGGCCCTGGGCCGCCATCCGTGGCAGCCCGCTCCAAGCATGCTTCTCGCCCATGCCCGGGCGTTCGGCGGCGCGCAGCAGTGCTGCGCGTATTTCCGCCTCACCCCGGCGGCAATCTTCATGCGGCAATGCCATGCAGGCGCAGGAAGGCATCCAGAGTCGGCCGGCGGCCGCGGAATTCGATGAACAGTTCCATCGCTTCGCGGCTGCCGCCCTGTCCCAGGATGGTGTCCAGAAAGCGTTTGCCGGTGACGCGATTGAAGACGCCGGTTTCCTCGAAGGCGGAGTAGGCATCCGCCGCCAGCACCTCGGCCCAGAGATAGCTGTAATATCCGGCAGCATAGCCGCCGGCGAAGATATGCGAGAAGCTGTGGGCGAAACGGTTCCATTCCGGCACGGGTACCACACTTACCTGGCGGCGTACTTCCGCAAGCGTCGCGGCAATGAAATCCTCACTCATGACTTTAGCGGCATGCAGGTGCAGCTTGAAATCGAACAGGCCGAATTCCAGTTGCCGCAGCATGAACAAGGCGGTATGGAAATTCCGTGCGGCCAGCAGTTTTTGGTACAACTCGTCCGGTAATGATTTACCGGTCTGATAATGGCCGGAGACCAGCGCCAGACCTTCCCGGGTCCAGGCGAAGTTCTCATGGAACTGGCTCGGCAACTCCACCGCGTCCCAGGCGACGCCGTTGATGCCCGCGACCGATGGGTAATCCACTTGCGTCAGCAGATGATGCAGGCAATGGCCGAACTCATGAAAAAAAGTCAGCACCTCGTCGTGGCTGAGCAGCGAAGGGCTTTCACCAATGGGCGGTGGGAAATTGCAGGTGAGGTAGGCCGCCGGAATCCGCACCCCGCTCGAAGTCCGCCGGCGGCTCAAGGCATCATCCATCCAGGCGCCGCCGCGCTTGTCCTTGCGGGCGAACAAATCCAGATACAGCCGGCCGCGCAAGCTGCCGGATTGATCATGGATTTCATAAAGTTTGACATCCGGGTGCCACGTTTCGGCGCCGAGCGTTTCCGTCAGCCTGATGCCATAGAGTTTATGCATGATTGCAAACAGGCCGGTGCGCACCCGTGGTAACGGAAAATACGGGCGCAGGACTTCGTCGGAAATGGCGTAACGCGCTTCCCGGAGTTTTTCCGCGTAATAACCCATGTCCCAGGCGGCCAGTGATTCGAGGCCGTCCCGTTCGCGGGCATAGCGCTGCAATTCCGCAAATTCGCCCTGACCGGCGGGGCGGCATCGGTCCAGCAGGTCGGTGAGGAAGGCGATGACTTGCTCCGGACGGCGCACCATCTTGGTAGCCAGGGAATATTCGGCAAAATTCTTGAATTCCGTGAGTACCGCGGCTTCGTGCCGTAGCCGCAGGATATCCTGCATGGCCCGGGTATTGTCCCAGCGGCCCGCGTTGGGTCCTTGGTCCGAGGCGCGCGTGGTGTAGGCGCGGTACATCTGCTCGCGGAGTGAGCGTTCCTCGGCATGGGTGATCACTGCGGAATAGCTGGGATAATCCAGCGTGAACACATGACCTTGGAGACCGCGGCTTTGTGCTTCGTGATGGGCACGCGTGAGCGCCGTCTGCGGAATTCCCCCTAGGCTGCTTTCCTCAGTTACCTGCTTGAACCACCCTTGGGTTGCATCCAGAAGGTTCTCCTCGAATTTCGCTTCGAGTTTCGAGAGTTCCTGCATTATCTTACGGAAGCGGTTTTTCTTGTCGGCCGGCAGATTCACGCCCGCGAGTTTGAAGTCCCGCAGGGCATCTTCGATCAGCTTGCGCTGAGCGGCATTGTAGGTTTGCCATTCGGGACCGGATTGCAATTCGGCGTAGCCGTGTTGCAGATGTTCGTTCTGATCCAGTTCGGTGGCGTAATCGCTGAGTTTCGGCAGGCAGGCGTTATAGGCTTGGCGGATATCCGGGGAATTCATCACCGCGTTCAGATGCGCGGCCGGCGACCAGGCACGGTGCAGGCGTTGGTCCAGGGTTTCCAGCGGCTCGACAAAATCGTCCCAGGTTGGGTTGTCGAGGGCGACGATCCGGGCGAGGGCCGAGCGATTTTCCGCAAGTACCGCATCCATGGCCGGCTCGATGTGCTCGGCGCGAATGCGGGAAAACAGCGGCAGGCCGTCCTGTGACAGCAGCGGGTTGATGCTCATGGGAGATCCGAGTCCGGCAACAGCTTCAGGAAAATATTATCACGGTGCCGGATTGACGGTAGGCTGGACGACAGCCGGAGCGCTCAGGCGGGTGGTCATCAGGAAGCCGGCGATGCCAGCGCCTAACACGAACACCAGCAAACAGGCAGCGGCCCATAATTGAAAGCGCCGGACGACGCGTGTTTCCTGGCGGGTGGAAATAATGAAACGCCGGCCGTCCTTGGGTTGCGACAACACGTCCACCGGCGGACTTTGAGCCGCCTGTTGTTCCTGGGACAGAACCTGTTCGCGGGCCGCTTGCCGGGCGGCTTCCCATTCCTGTTGATCTATCTGGCCGTCGTGATTGGCGTCGAAACGGCGGATCAGGTCCGCCTGGTTCTGCTTCCATGCGTGCAGCAACTGGGCGACTTCATCATTGATGACCACGGCGCCTGCGTCGCCCCCCTGGGTATGGAAAAATCCCAGGGCAAAGATGAATTCCTGGGGGTGGATGAGTTTCTCAACATAGCGGTACTTGGAGGTCAGGGCAAAACCGCCAATAGCGGGGCCGGTGAGCGGCCGGGGTTCGGCTCCATACCAGACCGTCTCAGTGGTGGGAAGCACCTCGGCATGTTCCGGGTCCACCACGCATTGGCCGCTGCTGTCCCGGATAAGGAACAGGTCATCGCTGACCCCGTGTTCGACAGTTTCCCAATTGACGTTGCGTCCGCTGCTGTGGCGCTCCTCGACCTTGTATGACCACCATACGCAGCGGTTGTCGGTCAGTGGTGAGACGATCGGTGGGCCGGGCATGAGATCGGCATGGCCCTCGAGCTTGACGTAGCCCTGGGCGGCCGAACGGATGAACGATAGCGGGGTTTCCTGCACTGTCCAGGCCCGCACCAGGAACAAGAAACCGGTGAGCAGTGCCCCAATCACCAGCACGCAAAGCACACAGGTCCAGAACCAGAAAGAGGCTGGTTCAGCCGCATGGATGGCCGGCCGCCAGCTGACCGGGTCAAACAGATTGAACATGCTCTCCGGCCTCAGCTAAACAGCGCCTTCACATCCACATCTTTCTTTTCATCCTGGCCGAAATCCAGTAACTGTGCTTCCTTGAAACCGAAGTTGCGCGCGATCAGGGATGCCGGGAACTGTTCAATGCGAATGTTGAATACATTGACGCTGTCATTGTAGAACTCGCGGCGGTCGGCAATGGAGTTTTCCAGGCCGGTGATGCGTGCTTGCAGTTGCTGGAAAGATTCATTGGCTTTGAGTTGCGGATAGGCTTCGGCGACGGCGTACAGATTGCCGATCATGGATCGCAGATGCGCTTCCGCCGGCCCCAGTGCCGCCATGTTGCCAGTCTCGCGCGCCTGCTGTACGCCGGCGCGGGCATCCATGACCTTTACCAGGGTTTGCTGCTCATAGCCCATGTACTGTTTGCAGGTATCAATGAGCTTGGGCAGTTCGTCGTGACGCTGTTTGAGCAGCACGTCAATATTGGCCCAGGCCTTGGCGACGTCGTTTTTCAGGGTCACCAGGCCGTTGTAGAGCAGAATTGTATAAATCAGGATGACGATAATGATCGCCAGAATCACGAAACCGGTTACGCCCATGACAATCCCCCTGCGTGAGTCATTATGCGCCGCAGTATACACTTGGGGCTGCGCGGGGCTCCAAGTGCTGTGGCGCTGGTGGGTTACGTAGAGCTTCAAGAACCATTTTCACGGGGTATAGGGCATGCCAATCCGGTCTTATCAGGGCGAGATGCCCGTCATTGGCCGGGGCGTTTATGTGGATGAGACCGCCTTGGTTATCGGCCGGGTGACGCTCGCTGAAGATGTGTCGCTATGGCCCTATGTGGTGGCGCGTGGCGATGTAAATGCCATCGTCATCGGTGCGCGCAGCAATATCCAGGATCTGAGCGTGTTGCACGTGACCCATGATGGGCCGTACAGCCCCGGCGGTTTGCCGCTGGTAATTGGCGAGGATGTCACCGTGGGTCATCAGTGCCTGCTGCATGCCTGTCGCATCGGTGATCGCTGCCTGATCGGCATGGGATCCATTGTCATGGATGGAGCGGTGCTTGAAGCAGAGGTGTTAGTGGGCGCCGGCAGCCTGGTGAGTCCCGGCAAGTTGCTGGAAGCAGGCAATCTATACCGCGGCAATCCGGCAAAGAAAGCGCGCGCTTTGACGAGCCAAGAACTGGAAATGCTGCGCTACTCGGCAGCTCACTATGTGAGACTCAAGAATCAGTATCTGGACGCATAATTCAATTTCCAGCCATTCTGTAATGGAGAAATGCCAATGTCATTGAAAGTAATCGCTTTCGCCGGCAGTTTGCGCCAAGCTTCCTATAACAGGCTGGCGCTCAAGGCAGCCATGGAGCTGCAACCCGCCGGCATGGAAATCGAGAGTTTCGATATTGCGCCCATTCCGGTCTATAACGAGGATCTGAGAGAAATGGGTTTCCCGCCGGTGGTGGAAACATTCCGGGAAAAGATCCGTGCAGCGGATGCTTTGTTGATGGCAACGCCGGAATACAACTATTCCATGCCGGGGGTACTCAAGAATGCCATTGACTGGGCCTCGCGGCCCCCCGATCAGCCGTTCAACGATAAGCCGGCCGCCATCATGGGCGCCTCGGGCAGTCTTTTGGGGACTGTACGCGCTCAGTACGATCTCAGGCGCAGTTGCGTGTTTCTCAATATGCACCTGGTCAATAAGCCGGAAGTCATGATTGCCCAGGCACACAACAAGTTTGATGCCTCCGGCCGGCTTACGGATGAAACCACGCGCAAGCTGATCGCCGAGTTACTCGTAAATCTGGCCGCCTGGACCCGCCGTCTGAAAGTTTCAAATACCGATAAATCCAATTGAAAATAAACCTGCTTTGTCGGCCCTTTTCTCTTCATCGTCTATTTATCGGATTATTTGGCATTGCTGCTGTGTTCAGCGGAAAGTTTTTTCATGAGCGGTAATACAGCCAACGCAATCAGAGTACACAGGATGGCGGCATAGCCAAGCTTATTGAACAGTGCAGTGTAGATTGGCAGCGTTTTCAGCGGATCAGTGATGCCCCCCGGTACACTGGCGATATTGGCAACCATGCCACCCAGGTACATGGAGATTCCGACAGCAACGAAGTAGGCACCCATCATGAAGCCGCCCATGCGCGCCGGCACGTAGCGCGCGATCATGGCCAGGCCCAGGCCACTGACCAGCAGCTCGCCCAGGGAATAGAAACCATAACCCCAGATCATGACCCAGGACGAGGTCTTGCCATCGATTGCGAACTTGCCGGCCACACCATAGATGAAAAAGCCCAGGGTCACCACCGCGAAGCCCATCACGAATTTTGCGGCAATCGACAGATCCTTGCCGCTTTTACCGGCAGATGTGTATATCCACGCCAGCACCGGGCTCAGCAGAAAGATCCAGATCGGATTCAGCGCCTGATATTGCCCTGGACTCCAAGTAAACAGATGTGCGCCGAACAGGGTCTGGTTCCAGTCCACATTGCGAAGCGCGAACAGCGCCAGCGAGGTGGACATCTGTTGATAGAAGATAAAGAAGAAGATCGTCTGTGCTACCAGCACCAAAGCCGCGATTAAACCGGCGCGCTCACTGCGGTGACTCTTAATGATTAGATAAATGAAGATGCCTAGCAGCACGCCCCCTGCGGCGTAGACGAAAATTCTCGCTACCTCCTCGTAGTTGAGCACGACGGCCGCACCAACGGCGAGCAGCACGGCGGCACCAAGTACTAGAAACAGGTATCTGATGTTAGCTGGACGCTCATCCGGTTCCGAGCCGATGTGCTGCATGGCTTTGTGCATGAGCGCGTAGTTGCTTAGTCCGATTAGCAGACCGATGGCGCAGGCACCGAACGCCGCGTGCCAGCCGAAGTTATTACCGTATGTCGCGTTGACGTAGTCCTTGATCTTCGGAGTAAGCAACATCGATACCATTGAGCCAAGATTCACCGCCATGTAATAGATGGTGAAGGCACTGTCAATTTTGGAATCATCTCCTTCGTAAATCTTACGCACCAGGTTGCCGGCGTTGGGCTTGAACAGACCGTTGCCGACCACGATCACGCTGAGCGCGCCGAACAACGCCCAGACATTCTCCGTGGGCATGGCCATAAGCGCATAACCTATCCCCAGGATCACCGCGCCGGTGAGCATGGTGCGGCGTGTGCCGAGGACCTTGTCCCCCACCCAGCCGCCGATCGCCGGGGCCACGTAGATCAATGCCGTGGCAGCACTCCAAGTGAGATTGGCCTGGGTGTCGGGGAATCCCAGCCGCTGCACCATGTAGTAGACAATCAGTGCCTGCATGCCGTAGAAGCCGAAGCGCTCCCACATTTCGATGAGAAAAACTGTGGAGAACGAGCGTGTCTTGGAAACAGGTGCCAGTGTTGACATGGGTGGTCCGGTGGTGGAGGGAGGGGCCGGGCTGGTACCGGCAGATGGCGGTTCCAGCAGGCCCCGCCGCTTTAGTACCAGATTCAGACCTTGCTGTGAAGAGTGGGCTGGGGGCCGCCGGGAGAAGGAAGGCTGCGTGCCCGGACCTCGAAAGCCGGGCGTGGCATGAATTGCGTCCGAAATGGGCTGAAGCCGGACGGTTTGCTGACTATACTAAGGACGCCGCGTTACTTAAAACGGGATATGAAGCCATGCCGGTCCAACAAGGCCACGAACGACGCCATTTCCGCCGCTTTCGCTTCGCCTCGGTCGTCCATGTTCGCCAGGGTGACGCGGTGCAGGAATGCGAGATGCTGGATATGTCCTTCCGCGGATTTCTGGCACGCTGCCCCGCCGGTTGGCGGCCGGCGGAGGGCGACCGGCTGCGGGTGGAATGGCGGCTGGCGGAACTCATAAAGCTGGAATTGGAAGCCATCGTTGTACATGTCAACGGCGACCACATCGGTTGCAGTTGGGAAGCCCATGATCCAGAAAGTTTCGCCCATCTGCAGCGGCTGGTGGAAATCAATCTGCTGGATTCCAAGTTGTTGGCACGGGAACTGGAAGCGCTTAAGGGGGAAACCAGGTACCAGCACGGAGATGCCGTTCATTAGCCGTAATATTGCAAGGCATCATTTCCGCCTCTGCAGCCAGAACATTTGAAACCCCGCAGGGTGAAAAATTATGGTTTACGGCCCCCACAGAAGATCCAGTTGCGGGCAAGTGGATGGCACCTGGAAATGGGCGCTGCTGAGTCGCATGCGGCGGGCGGGCAGCAGTCCCAGTCGTTTGCAGGCGAGCCGGAAGCGCTGCGCAATCAGCTCCGCATATTCCCCGGTGCCGCGCATGCGCGTGCCGAATTCAGCGGCATACTCTTTGCCGCCGCGTGCTTGGCGGATCAGGCTCATGACATGCTCGGCGCGTTCCGGAAGATGCGAATCCAGCCACTCACGGAATATGCCCTTAAGTTCATAGGGCAGCCTCAACAGCACGTATCCGGCGCCATAGGCGCCGGCCGCAGCGGCTTGTTCCAGGATATTCTCCATGTCCGCGTCATTCACCATCGGGATGATGGGTGCAGTGAGCACTCCCACCGGCACGCCTGCCAAGGCCAAAGCATGCACGGTCCGTAGACGGCTCCGAGCGCTGGGTGCGCGCGGTTCCAGCGTGCGTTTCAGTGCATCATCCAGCGTCGTCACGCTCACCATGACCGTGGCCAGCTCCTGTTTTGCCATGTCGGCGAGGATATCCAGGTCGCGCGTGACCAACGTGCTTTTGGTGACGATGCTCACAGGGTGACGGAAGCGCTGCAGCACCTCCAGCAGACTGCGCGTGACTTTCAGTTTGCGCTCAATGGGTTGATAGGGATCGGTATTCGCACCCAGCGTGATCGGCTGGCAACGGTAATCTGGTTTGCGCAACTCCTTTTCCAGCAGTTCCGCCGCATGCTGCTTGTAAAAGAGTTTGGTTTCGAAATCCAGGCCCGGGGAAAGATTCAAATAAGCGTGGCTGGGGCGGGCAAAGCAATAAATGCATCCATGTTCACAGCCGCGATAGGGATTGATGGACTGGGCGAAGGGGATATCCGGCGATTGGTTGCGGCTGATGATAGAGCGCGCCGGTTCAGCGGTCACAGTGGTTTCCAGCGGCGGCAGTGCGTCCTCTTCAGGCTGCTCCCAGCCGTCATGAAAATTTTCGCGGCGGCGGGTTTCAAAGCGTCCTTCCGGATTGGAAAGTGCGCCACGGCCTTTATGCAGAGTCTCGGATGGTGCTGACATGGCGAACTGAAAAGACTGTATATTTATACAGTATTATAGCCGGAAACTTCGGAATTGGAAGGAAAGTTGGGCGGGGGCGTAGCCCATGTTAAGGTAATGCCTCTTGGTCAGGGTTATTCTTTCCTGCCGCCCACCTTGATTTACCGGATCATCAATAATGGTGCAAAGGGCATTCGGTTTTTTGTTATTTTCCGTGTTTCTGGCAGGCTGCGTCACCGCACCTCCTCCCGCGCCTCCCAAGCCCCGCCCCGCCCCGCCAGTACTGATAGGCACACCCACGAGCCAGGTGATCACGCCGGCATTACAGGCACTGATAGATGGACACATTGATCAGCAGGCACTGCTGCGGTTCACGGTCAAGGCCGACGGCAGTATTCAGAATCCCCAAGCGGCATTTTCCAAATTGTCACCGGCAGACACCGCCGCAGTGCTGGCGGCTTTCCAGGGTTGGCGCTTTAAACCGGCGCTGGATGGCGACCAACCCGTCGCCAGGGATTTCATTTACCCGCTGTTTTTCGGCCCCGACGCCAACCAGCAGCGCACCCGTTTTTTGTGTCTGAATGAACAGGAGATCTACGCACCGGATAGCCGCTGCGAAGTAGTGACTGTCGGTCAGTGGCAGATTTACCGCATGAACCCGGTGTACCCGCCGGAACTTCTCAATCGACGTCTTGCAGGCTCCGTGACCCTGTCCTTCAACATTGGATCACAGGGTCAGGCCGTCAAGCCGACAGTGGTCACTGCCACCCCGGCGGGGCTTTTCGATAGCGCCGCGTTAGCCGCCGTGAAGCAATGGTACTTTGAGCCGCTGGCCGGCAAGAACGGTGATGGCCCCACTCAGCATGTCACCGTTACGGTTAAATTCACACCACCGGCTGTGCCGCTGGTCGGTCCCAAGCCCAGCGTACCACCGAAAAAATAAGCAACAAACAATGTACCGGCTCTACGGCATGTCTGGTTCAGGCAACTGCTACAAACCGAAACTGCTGCTCACCCAGATGGGCGTGCCTTTTGCGTGGATTGAGAAGGACACCCGCAAGGGCGAGACCCGCACCCCCGAGTACCTTGCCATGAACGCCAACGGCAAAGTGCCGCTGTTGGAAATCACGCCGGGTCAATATCTCGCCGAATCCAACGCAATCCTGTGCTATCTCGCCGAAGGTACGCCGTATCTTCCTCAGGACCGCTGGCAACGCGCCCACGTCATGCAATGGCTGTTCTTCGAACAGTACAGCCACGAGCCGTATCTGGCGGTGGCGCGTTTCATCATGAAATTCCTGCCCTCCGATGATGCGCGGCGTGCGGATCTGCCGCGCTTGCACGCACGCGGCCACCAGGCACTCGCGGTGATGGAGCAGCAACTCGCAGAGCATGCGTTCTTTGCAGGCGGGCAATATTCCATCGCCGATATCGCGCTCTACGCCTATACCCACGTCGCCGATGAAGGCGGTTTCGATCTTTCCGGTTATAGTAAGGTCCGCGGCTGGCTGGAAAGGGTGCACGCACAATCAGGGCATGTGGTCATGGCCTGAGAGCGGCTATCCATGACCGCCGCGAGTCCGCAATGGGCATCGTTATCACTATTACCGCTGGAGCCGCAGCATGCGCATGAGCCGATTCCGTTGGATCGTTATCGCGCTGATTTTCGCCATCACCGTGATCAACTATATTGACCGCTCCGCCATTGCCTACGCGATCGGCGATATTGCCCGCGATCTCGATTTCAGCCAGCACGACAAGGACATTCTCAGTGGTTTCATTCTGGCGGCGTTCAGTCTCGGTTATATGCTGACTACGTTTTTCGGCGGAATATTTGCCGACCGTTACGGTGCGCGGGTGACGCTATTTTGGGCCGCGCTGGTATGGTCCATCGCCATCGGCCTTACGGGTCTGGCCATGGGTTTTGTGATGCTGGCCGGGGTACGCGTTCTATTAGGCGTGGCTGAAGGACCCAATTTCCCCGCCATGAACCGCGGGGTAGCCGATTGGCTGTCCAGCCGCGAGCGCGCTATCGCCCTGTCCAATTCCCTGGTGGCGGTGCCACTGGCGCTCGCCATCGGCGCACCCATCGCCACCCAGCTCATCCTCCACGTGGGCTGGCGCGGCATGTTCGTGGTACTCATGCTGCTCGGGCTTGCGTGGCTGCCGCTGTGGTGGTGGCTGTTCCGGGATTTTCCCGAGCACAGCCGTTTTGTAAACCCGGCTGAACTGCAACACATCCGCGACGGCCAGCAGGTCGATCGCAGCGTCGCCAGCAAAACCCTGCACCGGCGCCGCCGGCAGATGCGGGGCCTGTGGAAATTCCTGCTGTCCAATCCCACGCTGCTGGCCAACGACTGGTCTTTCTTTGTGTTCGGTTATTTCCTGTTCTTCTTCATGACTTGGTTGCCCAGCTATCTGGAAAAGGCTTATCACCTCGATTTGAAGCAGGTGGGCGTATTCGCGATCCTGCCGTGGCTGGTGGCGGCGCTGCTGCTGTGGGCCTGCGGGTATTTGTCCGATGCGTTGCTGCGTAAAACCGGCAGTCTGCGTGTCGCGCGCTCCCATCCCATCTGGATCTCGCAATTGCTGGCGGGACTGTGCATCCTGCCGGTAATCTTTGTGCACGACCTGACGGTGATGCTGGTATTCATTTCCCTGGCGGTGGGGTTGAGCATGAGCGCGAATGCGGCGTTTTATGCCGTCAATGTGGATGTGGCGCGTGAGCGCGCCGGCACCGCGCTCGGTGTCATGGACACGTTCTTCGCCATTTCCGGTTTCGTGGCGCCCCTGATCACCGGTTGGATTGTGGGCGTGACACACAGCTTCAACACGGCTTTCTGGCTCCTGGCGTTGTTGGCCCTGTCCTCGGTGGTGGTGGTCATCCTGTTTCATCATCCCGATCGCAGCGGCCGGCTGGAACCGGCCGGAGCAGGCACGCCTCTGACCTGAATCTCTACGGCTCAAGGGGCGGCACCATGACCTCTATTCCCCGGTTTATTTGCGTTTTGTTGCTGTCTTTCGGCATGACTTTGCCGGTGTTGGCGGGCGATCCCACAACCCAGCCCGCCGGTTATTCAATCGCGCAAATCTTCGCCGCGCCCGGTCTCACGGGTTACCACCCGGAGGACGTGGAATGGAGTCCGGACGGCCGTCATGTGAGCTATCTGCTGCGTCATCCGGACGCTCCACAAGCTGATTTGTACGGCGTTGATACGCGCACCGGGAAGACATCGGTGCTGCTGTCCAGCAAACAGCTGGCAGGCGCTGCCGCACCGCCGTCTTCCATCAAGAATCAGCGCGAGCAGGAACGCATCACCCGTTACCATGTGGACAGTTATCACTGGTCACCCAAGAGCGACGCCATTTTTTATCTGAGCAATGACCAGGTGTATTTCTACGGCCTGATTACCCATCAGACCACGCAGATCACTCATGAACCGGGCGCCAAACGCGATCCGCAGCTGTCGCCGGACGAGCAATGGGTGAGTTACGTGAGCAATGGCGACGTGCATTACGTGTCGGTGCACGGCGGAACGGTATACAGCGTCACGCCCCATACGGCCGGCGTGCTCAATGGCGGACTCAACTGGGTGTATACCGAGGAACTGGGTCTGCGCTCGGCGTATGCCTGGTCGCCGGATAGCCGTTACATTGCCTTTTTGCAATCCGATGAGCGGCCGGTGCAGGCCTTTCCGCTCGTCAATTTCGTGAAACAGCAACCCACGGTCGACCTTGAGAAATACCCCACCGCCGGCGCGCCCAATCCGATCGTGCGCCTCGGCGTATATGCGCTGCAATCCGGCAAAACCGTCTGGATGTCCATGGCCGGTACCGCAGACACTTATCTGGCACGCTTTGGTTGGCTGCCCGCGGGCGGCCGGGTATACGGTGAAGTGCTGAACCGTGCCCAAACCCACTTGCAATTGCTGACCGCCGATCCGGAATCGGGGGCGGCGCGGGTGGTGGTGAGCCAGACGGACCCGGACTGGGTGGATGTACGCGCTGCGCCGCATTTCCTCAAGAGCGGGGGCTTCATCTGGAACAGCCAGCAAGACGGCTGGCATCATCTTTATCTGTGCAGCGACGATGGCCGGGTGGCGCGCAAACTCACGGTCGGCGATTACAACGTGCTCAAACTCGAAGGCGTGGATGAACAGCGCGGCCAACTGTATTTCACCCGCTATACCCACGGCCCGCTGAATACCGAACTGTATCGCGTGTCGCTGAGCGGCGGTGAAGCCCATGCCGTGACCGGAAAACCCGGCACCCACGCTATCACTATGAATCCGCAGGCGCATGATTACCTGGACACGTATTCCAATAGCATGACACCGCCCTCCGTGACGCTGGTCAATTCCGGCAACGGCCGGCGTGTCGTGATTCAGGCGGCGGCCAGTCTGCCGTACAAATTCGAGAAACCACGCTTCTTCACCATTCGCGCCGCCGATGGCCGCACGCCCATCTATGCACGCATGACCCTGCCGCCGGATTTCGACTCCGCCAAAAAATACCCGGTCATCATGTACCAGTACGGCGGACCGGACGTGGCGCCCACGGTGCGGGATGTCTGGGGCGGTAGCGGCTTTCTGTTCGACCAGCTGCTGGCCAAGCAGGGCTTTATCCTGTTCGCCACCGACAACCGCGCGGCCACCTATTTCAGCCATCGCGACCAGGCTTTGGTCAAATTCCATCTGGGCAAGCTGGCGCTGGCGGACCAGCTGGCGGCGGTGAACTGGCTTAAATCCAGGTCTTACGTCGACCCCGCCCGCATCGGCATCTGGGGCTGGAGTTACGGCGGCTACATGACCACTTATACCCTGACCCACGCGCCCGGCGTCTGGCGTGCAGGCATTGCGGTGGCGCCCGTGACTCGCTGGCAGGATTACGATTCCATTTACACCGAGCGTTACATGGGCACGCCGCGGGAGAATCCCCAGGGTTACGCCGGAAGCTCAGCGGTGGCAGCGGCGAAGAATCTGAGTGATCCGCTACTGTTGGTGGCCGGCACCGGCGACGACAACGTCCATTGGCAGAACACCCTGCAGTTCATTCAGGCGCTGATCGAGGCCGGCAAGCCGTATCAATTGCTGATCTATCCCAACAAGACCCACGGCATCTCCGGTCCCGCCGCACGCACACACTTGTTTACCGCCATGCAGGATTTCTGGCGGCAGCAATTGAAATAG
>Ga0307373_10000694_pt1 | contig 64984 bp, 54 predicted proteins | sample OX2MG_FD_202534 | JGI IMG/M metagenome (GOLD analysis project Ga0307373, IMG submission 202534) | Soil microbial communities from Risofladan, Vaasa, Finland - OX-2 | ecosystem: Environmental > Terrestrial > Soil > Coastal area > Acid sulfate soil | place: Finland: Risofladan, Vaasa | collected... | reverse complement strand
CCTGAAATCGTCTGCGCGCCGCTCCATGTCACCGCCGCGCTCTGCGAGGTCGCCAGCCCGGGGTTCGGGTAGCTCCCGCTCAACGCTCCGCCCGCGGGACCCGTCGCATTGGTCGTGACGCCCGTCAGCCCGGAGCCATTGCCCATGAAGAACGACGCGTACACCCCAGACGACACCTCGATGCCGGATGACGCCGTCAAGCTAAATCCCGAGGTATTGCTAAAGGTCTGCGCGCCGCTCCATGTCACCGCCGCGCTCTGCGAGGTCGCCAGCCCGGGGTTCGGGTAGCTCCCGCTCAACGCTCCGCCCGCGGGACCCGTCGCATTGGCCGTGACGCCCGTCAGCCCGGAGCCATTGCCCACGAAGAACGACGCGTACACCCCAGACGACACCTCGATGCCGGATGACGCCGTCAAGCTAAATCCCGAGGTATTGCTAAAGGTCTGCGCGCCGCTCCATGTCACCGCCGCGCTCTGCGAGGTCGCCAGCCCGGGGTTCGGGTAGCTCCCGCTCAACGCTCCGCCCGCGCTGCCCCCAGGCGCCACGCCGCTGATGGTCACGCTCGACACGCCCGTAATCTGCCCGGCCGCGTTGACCTGAATCTGCGGAACTATCGTCCCGCTACCATAGCCTCCTGCCGTCACGCCGCTCCCCGTCAGCCCGGGGTTCGGGTAGTTCCCGCTCAACGCTCCGCCCGCGGGACCCGTCGCATTGGTCGTGACGCCCGTCAGCCCGGACCCATTGCCCACGAAGAACGACGCGTACACCCCAGACGACACCTCGATGCCGGATGACGCCGTCAAGCTAAATCCCGAGGTATTGCTAAAGGTCTGCGCGCCGCTCCATGTCACCGCCGCGCTCTGCGAGGTCGCCAGCCCGGGGTTCGGGTAGCTCCCGCTCAACGCTCCGCCCGCGGGACCGCTTGATGCGGCAACGATTCCGGTCAACCCCGCCCCGCTCCCGAAGAACGCCGACGCAGTCACCGAGCTCTGCGTCACGATGTTCCCGCTCGCACCGCTCAGACTCACCGACTGGTTCGGCCCTACCGTCACACCACCGTTAGCCGTCAACAACCCGCTGAAGGTTCCCGTCGCCGCGGACACCCCGTAATTAACTGTCTGGCTCTGCGTAAAAGTATTGGGCTGGTTCACGTAAGCCGCGTTGGCGGGCGCGGGGAGATTGGTCAACCCCGCCCCGTTGCCGAAGAACGCCGACGCAGTCACCGAGCTCTGGCTGGTGATGTACCCGTTGGAGCCCGTCAGCGTCAAGCTCGACCCTGAAATCGTCTGCGGCGCCGTGAAAGTGTTGCTTTGGTTCTGGTACGCCAGCGTCGGCGGCAAACTCGCGATGCTGCTGGTCGAGACGGCCACGAACTGCGTCCCGTTGTAATATTCCAGAGCGCTCGCGGCGGTGTTATACCACAGGTCGCCAAGAGCGTCCGGGCCCGAAGGTGTCGCCGCCGATGAGATATATTGTTTGCCTTGAATGGAGGGCACGCTAAGCGCGTAAGGAACCGCCGCCAGCGGCTGTAGCGGGCTCAGCGCTTGCCCGCCGGGCCCGCCTACTTTGATTTCCAGATACGTGCCGGCGGAGGTGAAATCCGACGGCGCCAGCGGATTCGAGGCGCCCAGCTGCACGGCCAAAACGCCGTTGGTCACGGAAATGCCGTTCTGAGTCTCGGTCCAAATAGGGCTGCCGGAATCGCACGGCGTGCTATTCGGGCAGATATAAAAAGCGAAGTTGTAGGTTCCCGAGAGCGGGTTGTTGTTGTTGTCGGTCAGGCGGCCTTGGAAACTAATGGTCGTGGGCAGGCTTTGCGCGAAGGCCGCTTGAGGCGCGAAACCGAGCCAGACCAGGGCCGCAATCACGGCGGAACAAGGGATGAGCCGGAATGAGCCGGAAGACGGCGCTTCCTTGCCTGCCTCCCGGCTCGCGGTATTCATGAGATTCACAAGACGGCCAAAGAGCCTCATATGACCGCCTCCCGCGAAGGCATCGGCGCCGGAGCCGGAGCCTGCGCCCGCGCTTTAGGCAGCGTCACGACGAAGCGCGAGCCTTTTCCAGGCCAACTCTCGACCCGGATGCCTCCGCCCATCATGACAACGGCGTCGCGCACGATGGAAAGCCCCAGTCCCGTGCCCGGGATGCCTTCGCCGCTCTTGCCGCGGCGGAATTTTTCAAAAATGTGCGGCAGATCTTCCTTCGCGATGCCGCGCCCGTTGTCGGCCACCCAAAACACAACATCGTCGCCATGCGCCTGCGCGCCGAAGCGCACGGTCCCGCCGTTGGGCGTATACTTCAAGGCGTTGGAGATTAAATTGGTGAGCGCTTGCCGCAGAAGTTCTCTTTCCGCCAGGACGCAAGGCGCCGGCTCGGCGGTCACATCCTCTACGCTTATCTTTTTAATCGCGGCCATGGGCGCAAAGAGCGCCTTAATTTCCCGCGATACTTCCGCGAAATTGACGGCTTGGCGGCGGATTTCCCGCTGGCCGTTTTTTTGGGTCTTAAAGAAGGCCAGCGTGTTGCCTAAAAGTTCCTGCATCCGCGCCACCGCGGCCAAGAGCGTCATCACCGAGCGGCGGCCTTCCTCGCCGCTGGGAAACTTGCCGTCCTCCATGAGCTCCAAGTACGCCTTCAAGCCTCCCAGGGGCGTGTTCATATCATGAGTCAGGGATTGTAGTATGTAATCGCGCCAACCGACAAAATCCTTGAGATGGCCCGTCATCTCGTTGAAACGCTCCGCCAGCGCCCGAGTCTCCCGCGAACCCGCGACAGGCACGGCGACGTCAAGACGCCCGGCTCCCACGGACTGCGCCCCGCTGGCCAGCGCGCCCAGCGGCCTAGTCAGGACCGTGGCTAAATAGATAGCAGCGATCACGCCAAAAATCAAGAGCAGGCCGGAGATTTCCAGGGTTCGCCGGATCATCGCGTCCAGCGGTTTGTCGATTTCCTCCTGAAGAGCGCGAGTCTTGAAGCCCAAGCGGATGGTTACGGGATCCTCGGATATCGGAGCAGCCGCCCCTGCCACCGATTCCCCGGTTGAAACAGGAAACGCGCTCGAGGTCAGCGCCCGACTCACGAACGTCAGGCCGGGGGCTTCCGGCCCGGACGTGTGCGCGGATCCGTCAACGGTGAATTCCCAGAAAGCCAGTTCCGGGTGCTCTTTTTGAAGGAACATCAAGTCGCTGGGCAGCATGAGAGGATCTTTCTGGACCAGGGATTCCGCCGCGATGCGGTTGATGCCCTGAATCAGCGCCTCTATCCTATCCCGCGACTGCTGCGTCAGGATGACGCGCTCGTTCCTGATAACGGTGAACGCGATGGAAGCCACGCTCAAGGCCGTCAGCGCCACGGCCATCAAAGCCACCTGGGTCCTGATGCTCAAGGATTTCATTGGGCTTTTAACTCCTCCAGGACCCGCTCCAGGGCTTTGCGGGCCTCCTGATTGGTCGGGTCGGCGTCCAAAATCTTGCGGAAATCCTCGGCCGCCTGCTGGAAGTCGCGGCGCGTGTAGGCGTCGATGCCCTGGTCGAAGAGCGAGTCGATTTCGTCCTTCGACAAGGACGGCCGAGGCGCGGAATTGCCCTGCCAGACCGCGCCGTTGAGCCTGCGGATGGAATCGATGTAGTTGTTGATGACCGCCCGCATGGACGGGCTCTTCTCCAAATCATAGGCCTTGTTCCAGGCCCGCAGGGAGTCGTCGAAGCGGCGCAGGCCCAAGTAAGCGATGCCCGCGTCCTCCCAGGCTTCCAAGTTATTCGGCTGCGCGGCCAGGACCTTGTTGGCCAACTCCAGGGCCAAGCGGTACTGCCGGCCCCGAATGGCGGCATCGGCCCGAGTCAGCGCCGCGGCGATGTCCTGCGATTCGGCCGGCGCCGCATGAACGACCTCGGTGATGCCGGTCAGGCGCTGGAGCTCCTCGAAGAACACGCGCAGCCCCTGGTCATCCGGCCGGATGGCTAGGGCCCGGGACACGTCCTCGATGGCGGTGCGGTCGTCGCCGCCCACGTAGGCCAGCACTCCTTGATGGAGTTCCGCCTGCTCCGGATCCGCCTTGTAGTCGGGAAGAACGGGATAAAGTTGGGCCACGAAATGCAGCCGCCCGAACTCGCGCAGCAGGTTCGGGTCCGACGGCGCGATGGCCATGGCCTGGCTGAGCGTATCGACGGCTTTTTTGTACTCGGCCGAGGCCTCCGCTTGGCGCGCCTGCGCGAGCAGATCGTTGAGCCTGGCCTGGTCCTCCGCGCTCAAACCCGAAGTCGAGGACGCGGTCAGAATGGCGCTCTTGCCCTGGCGCAGGCGCTCCATGGCTTCCAAGACCATCTCGACCGATTCCTCTTCCTCCGAGGGCTTGCCGAACCGGAAGGTCAGCGCGATGCGCTGATCTCCGGCCGTGCCGGACACGCTGTTGATGGGCATGTCGAACGCGTAGTCCACCTCGAAGCGCGTGGTGCGGTAGGAAATGCCGGCCGCGAACTGGGTGAAGCTGGGGCTGCCCAGGCTCAGCGCGCCGCGGATGCCGAAATCGCCGAAGAACTCGACCGGGAACCAGCGCTCGGCCGCCAAGGTGCCGATGGATTCGCGCGTGAAATAAGGGGACGGCTCGTTGTCGTACTCCACGACCACGTTGGAGATGAGGCTGCGGTAGTCCACGCCCATCTTCCACGACATGGGCAGCGTTTCCGGGTTGCTCGGATCGTAGGCGACGTTGGGCTGGTTGATATTGGTCGCCTCCACGCCGAAGGAGTAGTGCCGCGCGAAATTATAGAGGACGCCCAAATCCCCGGAGAAGGCGCTTTGCACGTTGGAGCCGTTTAAAATCGAGTTCTGCGCGGTGTAGTTTTGGCCCGTGGTATCAAGAAGGTTGCTTCCAAAACTTCCGAAAGAGCTGCGCAAGTATTTGAGGCTGCCTCCCAAATAAAGATCCCCGCCGAAAGGGTAATAAGGAAGCTGGCGTCCATAGGACAAATAAAAGCTGTCTTCGCGGTAAAGAGAGTTATTCAGAGAAAACGAGTTCCAGGCCAAGCCCAGAGTCCCCTCGTTGGATTTTTTCCACGCCAGCGGCTGGGCGTAGCCCAGGAAGGAAGTGCCCAAATTGGAGCCGTCGGTCAGACCCACGTCCAAAAGCGAATAAGACGCGCCCAGGCTGGGCCGGCTCAAGGTGGCCAAGCCCGCCGGGTTGTAGTAAATGTCGTAGACGTCATCGGCCACGGCCACGAAGGCGCCGCCCATGCCGGGAGCGCGCGCGCCCGCGCCCAAATCGTCGAACGCGGCGAAAGACGAAGCGGAAAGAAACGGGAAGAAAAGAAGGCAAAGGACGAAAACGCTCGCGCCAAAGCCTCCCTGCGCCGCCGTCATCTCGGCGCTTCTTCCGCTTCTTTCCGTTCCTTTCTTTTCCATCCGTTTCATCCGTTACCTGATGACCACCACGGTCCCGGTCCAGGTCTGCCCGCCGACCTTGATCTCATAAATATAAACGCCGCGGGCCACAATAGCACCATTGACGCCCCGTCCATCCCATTCTAAGCAGCCATTTTCATAGCCAGAGCCGCATCCAGGGCCGCCATACTGGCATTGAAAATTGTTGTTCATATCCGCCACCTTTATCCCGCGCACATCATAAACGATCCCAGAGCAACTATCGGCAGTGGGATTGTTGAACCACATCTCCACGTGGTCGTCGCAGCCATGCTGGCCCGCGCAATAATCCTCGGTCGGCGTAATGACTTTCGTTGACATCTGGCTACCAGGGTCAAAGGACGCTCCCGCAGGAGCGATGAAAGACTGCAATCTATAGTCACCCAGCGCCCCGACTTGGGCCGACAACTGATCATTGGCTGAATCGACAGAACCGAACACCTTAACGTTCTGCTCGCCGTTGTACCAGAAAATTCCGAGAGGAACATTGGACTCAGAAAGCGGCGCGGCGCGAGAGACGCCGTCGGCCACGATTTGGCCGTTTTGCACCTGATAGCCGAGAGCCAGGTCGAACATGGCGTTGGATGGCAGGGGCAGATTCTTGATTTCCTCGTTGGACGGCGCCGTATAGGGGTCGAAGGCCACGGACTTGAATATATAAGGAGAGGCCGCGACATCCTGGGGCTGATCCACCGCGCGGATTAACAGCGGCTCGCCGGAGGAGTTGCCGCCGGGCTGGACCATGCCGGCGATGTTCGCGGGGATTTCGATGCGCGTGATGTTGTCCGAATCAAGGGCGTAGAGATTGCCCAAAGTATCCACGGCCATGGCCGCGTCCGTGGTCTCGCCGGGGAAGGAATCTTGCGAGACGACCTTGTAGTAATAAACCGCTCCCGGCGGCGCCGTGGACACTTCAACGCTGTCGGCAGTAGCCGCGACCGTCGAGACCATGACCCACGCGGGGCGGATCAGGGTGGTTGATTGATAGACGTCGTAGCCGCTCAACTGCCAGCCGTCCCATGGCGAAGAACCAGGAAACATCGTGCCGTCGGTCTTGGACTTGACCGGGAACCAAGTGATTTCCATGGTAGTCGAGCTGGGGTTGATGGTCGCGGCCAAGCCCGCGGGCGCCAAGGGCGGCAAGTCCAGAGCCGCCGAAGTGGTCACTCCGATGGAATAAGCGTTCAACGTATTTTCGCTGAAAATGCCGAAGTATTCCGTCGTATCGAGCGTCAAGCCCGCTTTCACGAAAGACGGCGTCGAGATAAGAACGCCGGAAACGACGCCTGTTTGCGTGGAGGCCACCACCGAGCCGTCCGGAAGCTTCTGTCCGGGACTGTAGGCCGTTCCGTTGACTAAATCCGACGCGTTGATGACCATGCTGCTTACGAGAACCACGGCCCCGTTCTGATTGGGCGGCGTCGGACTAGACCAAGTCCAGGTCAAGGTGATGGTGCGCGCCAGCGGCGCGGAGGAAACAGAGACCAAATTCACGGGCTGGATGCTTTCCGGCAGCGTCACGGTCTCGATGACCGTCTCGAAATTCGTCAAGCCCTGCCAATTAAGGCTGGCCAAATTAAAGTAATAAGTCCCGCCCGGCAAGAGACCGTTCACGGTCAACTGCAAAGTGCCTCCATTGGACGCCATCGCGGAATTAACGACGGGCCCGTTGTATCCTTGGGCCGTGAGGCTGGCGGCGGTCACCTCGAAGCCTGCGGCGGTTCCAGACGCCGCTGGGAAAGACCAAGTGAAGGTCGCGCTGGTGTAGGACACGCCGGCCAGGATCGGCGAGACCGGCAGGTTGGCCAGGGTCGAGTAGGCCGCGGTGGAGGATGTTTCGGCGAAAAACTTGGTCTCGTCTCCCAGATAAACTTTGGCATAGTAGGTCGTGTTGGGAGAGAGGCCTTGCAGGGTGTAGGATTGTGTCGAGCCTTGAACGGACGCGGTCGGGAACTGCACGACGAAGGCGTAGCTGGTCGTCGCGGTCGGATCGAAAAGCGCCTCATCGGCCGGAGTCGAGGAATAATCGATGCGGTAATAGCCGCTTTCCGATGTTCCCGACACTCCGCCGTCAAAGCCGGGCGCGGTCCAATTCAGCGTTAGGGCGCCCGTTGAGGTGGAAAGGGCGGCCGTGGAAATCGCCGTCACGCTGCCGGGCTGGGCGAAAACGTTCTCCAAGCCGGGCTCAAAAGAATAACCGGCGGAGGAAGCGTACGGATCCGTCGACACCCCGAACTCGCCCACCGATCCGTCAAGGATATAGGAGGCCGCGGAGGAAACTCCGCCCGCATTGGCGATGAGGTTGCGCGGAATGTCATCGGTCGAGCCGATCATTTTTAGCCCGGCGCGCGCGGGCAGCGCCGCGAAAACCGCGGCCAAAACCGCGAAAGCGAAAACGGAAAAAACGCCCTTCCCCGACCCGAGCGGCAGGCCGGAAAAAGATTTTCCGTTTCCGCGTTGATCCATCTAGCTGGGCCTCAAGGACACCTTGAGAATAGAGCGGATTCGGGCGATCAACACTCGCGGGCTCACCGGCTTGAACAAATAATCCTCGGCGCCGACATCCAGGCCCCGCACCCGCTCGGTCACGTCCCGAGCGTGCCCGGTCAGGATGATGACGGGCACGCTTTTCGAGATCGGATCGGCCTTCAAGCCGCGGCACACGTCGAACCCGCTCATGTCCGGCAGGTTGACGTCAAGAAGAATCAAATCAGGACGGCACGTCTTGACCTCTCGAAGCCCGGAAGCTCCATCGGGGCAGAGAAAAACCTCGAACCCGTCCGCCTTGAGCACGTCGCGGAACGTCTGCCTTAGAATCTCGTCGTCTTCAACCACCATGATCCGGTACATGCGGCCTCCTCGAAGTTGCGACTTGTTTGAACCTACATATATATATAGACGTTTTCGATTGCACCACAATTTCACGATGGAAACTAATTTGTAACATTTAAATATAAAAATAGTTATTGTAAATTATTGCAATATTTAAATATTTCCATTAATAAAATCCCATGATACTCCTTGAATATGCGGCGTTTTTACAGTAAGATTTTGACGCCATGAGCCTCCACCTGCTGTTGATCGGGTTGACTTCGGAAGATCAGGAAATAGGCCGCGCCGCGGCCGCGGCGGCAGGCTATTCCGCGGCCGCGTGCCTCACCGGCGTCGAAGCCGCGAAAGTCATGCTGGAAAAAGCCACGGCGGACCGCCCGGGAGTGGATTTAGCGCTGCTGGAAAAAGATCTCCCCGACATGTCCGCGCCCGCCTGGATTTCCATGATCCGCAAGACCCGTTTCGCGGAAAACCTGCCGGTCGTGGTTTTAAGCCGGCAGAATTGCCCCGAGAGCCGCGTCGTGGAGATGTTCGACGCGGGCGCCGACGACTTCATCCAAACGCCCTGCGCGCCGCAGGAGTTGGCCGCGCGCATCCGCGCGGTCGTGCGCCGCAGAGCCGCGCGCGGCGAGGAAAACCCGGTCCTCGAGATCGGACCCATCCTTCTCGATCCGGGCGCCCGGCAATGCCGCGTGCGCGGGAAAATCGCCGGCCTGCGCCCCCGCGAGTTCGAGCTGCTTGACTTGCTGATGAGAAAAGCGGGGCGCACGCTCAGCCGCCCTTATCTGCTGGAGACTATTTGGGGCATGGACAAGACCGCGAACACCCGCGCCATCGATGTGGGGGTGAGCCGCCTGCGCCAAGCCCTGGGCGCGCGCGCAGGACGCTGGATTGAGACGGTCGAGCGCTACGGCTACCGCTTCAAGCTTCCCGAAGGCTGAAGCTTAATCGGGGGCGGGCCTGCCGGAGGGCAGCGGATGCCGGCCCGCGAAGCCTTCCTCAATCCCGTGGTAGTAGCCGATTTTCTTTTCCCCCCCGCTCCAGCACAAATAAACTTCTTTGCGCCCCAGGCGGAAGGGAAAATCAACAAGCGGCGGGTTATAACCCTTGGGAAGGGCTCCCGTATCCGCGATTTTTTGAAACAGGGCGTCTATTTGCGCGGCCAGAAAGCGGATTTGCGCCTTTTCGATTTCAAGCTCAGCCGCCTTGGCTTGGGATTGCTCCAGGCGCCCCGCCGACTCGGCCTTGGCCTCGGCGCGATCCGCGAGGGCCGCGATATCCGAGAAAATCTTCTCAAAATCCGGAATCAAATCCTCGGCCTGCTTAAGGGTAAAATATTTCATGCGAGAACCCTCGCGTACTTTACTGCGGCTTTTCGGGGGGAAGCCGCATTTCAATCCGGTCCACCAGTTCCCGAAGCGCCAAAAAATGATTCAGGCTACGGCTGCGCTCCCGCTGCGCCCGAACGTTTATTTCCAGCGGGGCGTAAGCCAACCGGACGCAGTTGGACGTTTTGTTGATTTTCTGACCGCTGGGTCCGCCGCCGCGGGTGAAGGTCTCATCGATAGCCTCGGGGGCCACGCCTAGGCGCCGCATGCGGGAAAGGACTTCCTGGAGCTTGGCCGGAGTCACGCCAAAGTTTTCCATCAGCTCCATATCGGCAAAAAAGATTAGCTGCTGCCGGATTCTAAATGGTCGGAGAAAAAGAGAGCGGCGCGCGCATATTCGCGGTTCAAGCGCGCGATATTGGATACGCTGATGCCTTTGGGACAGGCCGCCTCGCACTCATACTCGTTGGAGCAGTTTCCAAATCCTTCCGCGTCCATGGCTTTGCGCATGGCCAAGACGCGGCGCTCCCTTTCCGGCAAGCCTTGCGGCAAAAGCGACAAGTGGGAAACCTTGGCCGCGACGAAAAGCATGGCCGCCGCGTTGGGGCAGGCCGCGACGCAGGCGCCGCAGCCGATGCAGGCGGCCGCGTCCATCGCCGCCTCCGCCTTGGGCTTGGCCACGGGGACGGAATTGGCCTCGGGCGCGGAGCCGGTGTTGGTCGAGATAAAGCCGCCCGCGGCCGTGATGCGGTCGAAAGCCGAACGGTCCACCGCCAAATCCCGGATGGCTGGGAATGCCCGCGCGCGGAAAGGCTCGACAATGATGGTCTCTCCGCTCTTGAAGCGCCGCATGTAGAGCTGGCAGGTGGTGGTGTTCCTTTCAGGGCCGTGCGCTTGACCGTTGATGACCAGGCTGCACATGCCGCAGATGCCTTCCCGGCAGTCATGATCGAAGGCGACCGGCTCCTCGCCTTTGGCGATGAGCCTCTCGTTAAGAAGATCGAGCATTTCCAAAAAGGACATGTCGCCCGAGACGCCCGAAACCTCGTAGGACGCGAAGCGGCCCGCGTCTTTGGCGCTTTTCTGCCGCCATACTTTGAGGGTGAAATTCATCGCCTCGCCGCTCGCGCTCATACGTAGCTCCTTTGCGCCAGATGGACGTTCTCGAAGGCCAGCGGTTCCTTGCAGAGTTCGGGCTCGGCGCCGGCGCCTTGGTAGCGCCACGCGGCGACATGGGAGAAGTTCGCGTCATCGCGCTTGGCCTCGTTGTCCGGCGTCTGGTATTCCTCGCGGAAGTGCCCGCCGCAGGACTCCCGGCGCTCCAGGGCGTCCTTGACCACCAGTTCTGAAAACTCCAAGAAATCGGCGACTCGGCCGGCCCGCTCCAGATTTTGGTTGAATTCCTCGCCGCCGCCGGGCACCGAAACGCTTCCCCAGAACTCCTCGCGCAACTTGGGAATCTCGGCCAAGGCCTTGCGCAAGCCCGTTTCGCTGCGCGACATGCCGCAATAATCCCACATGATGGCGCCCAATTTCTTATGGAACGACCCGGGGCTGCTCTTGCCGCCCACGGACAGGATTTTATCGATGCGGCCGCGGGCGTTGTTCTCCGCCTGGCGGAACGCGGGATGATCCGTGCCCGTCTTAGGCAGTGACCCCCGGGTCAGATAGCCGCCCAAAGTGTAGGGAATGACGAAATAGCCGTCGGCCAGCCCCTGCATCAGCGCCGACGCGCCGAGACGATTGGACCCGTGGTCCGAGAAGTTGGCTTCACCCAGGCAGAAAAGCCCCGGAACGGTGGTCATCAAGTTGTAATCCACCCAAAGGCCGCCCATGGTGTAATGGACCGCGGGGTAGATGCGCATGGGCGTCTTGTAGGGATTTTCGCCCGTGATGTGCTGGTACATGTCGAAGAGATTTCCGTATTTTTCCCGGATAGCGCTTTCACCCATCCGCTTGATGGCATCGGCGAAATCCAGATAGACCGCGAGCTTCGTCGTCCCCACGCCGCGTCCTTCGTCTATGACCTGCTTGGCGTTACGCGAGGCTACGTCCCTGGGAACCAGGTTCCCGAAGCTGGGGTATTTGCGCTCGAGATAGTAGTCGCGTTCGGCTTCCGGAATGGACTCCGGCGCGCGCGCGTCGCCCTTCTTCTTGGGCACCCACACCCGTCCATCGTTGCGCAGGCTCTCGCTCATGAGCGTCAGTTTCGACTGGTGCTCGCCGGTCACGGGAATGCAGGTGGGGTGAATTTGAGTGAAGCAGGGGTTCGCGAAATAAGCGCCGCGCTTATAGGCGCGCCACGTCGCCGTCACGTTCCCGGAGGCCGCGTTGGTGGACAGATAAAACATATTGCCGTAGCCGCCGGTGCAGAGAAGCACCGCATGTCCGGCGTAGGACTCAAGCTCTCCGGTGACGAGGTTGCGGCAGATGATGCCGCGGGCCGCGCCGTCCGCGACCACAAGGTCTAGCATCTCCCGGCGCGTGAACATCTGAACTTTTCCCAGCCCGACCTGCCGCATGAGCGCGGAATAGGCGCCCAGAAGCAACTGCTGTCCGGTCTGTCCGCGGGCGTAGAAGGTGCGCGACACCTGGGCGCCGCCGAAGGACCGGTTGGCCAAAAGCCCGCCGTACTCCCGGGCGAAGGGAACGCCCAGCGCCACGCATTGATCGATGATGGAGGAACTGATTTGGGCCAAGCGGTAGACGTTGGCTTCGCGGGACCTAAAATCCCCGCCTTTGACCGTGTCGTAAAATAGCCGCCAGACGCTGTCGCCGTCGTTCGGATAGTTCTTCGCGGCGTTGATGCCGCCCTGGGCCGCGATGGAGTGCGCCCGCCGCGGACTGTCCTGCAGACAGAAAACCTTGACGTTATAGCCCAACTGCGCCAGCGAGGCCGCGGCCGAACTCCCGGCCAAACCAGTTCCCACCACCAAGATGTCGAACTTGCGCTTGTTCGCGGGGTTGACCAGCTTTAAATCGAAGCGATGCTTGTCCCATTTTTTCTCGATGGGGCCCGAAGGAACCCTGGAGTCGAGCGTCATCGCGCGCCTCCCGTGACCAAGGCCCACACGGGCAGAAAAGCGAAACCGGCCGCAAGCACGATGGCCACGGCCACGCCCGCCCGCTTGATCCAGGGCGTGTAGCGCGGGTGGTTTATCCCGAACGTTTGGAAGGCGCTTTGGATGCCGTGGCTTAAATGCAGCGCCAAGGCGCCCATGGCCAGAACGTAAAATCCGACATAATATTTGTTCTGAAAATCTTTCATCACCAGAGCATAGAGATCGCTTCGGTTCGCGGCAAAACGGAATGATTTGAGATGAATAATTAAAAAAGCGAGCAGAAACAGCGCCGTCACCGTCATGCTGCGCGATCCCCACGTCCGTCCGCCCTTGGCGCGCTGGTTTTCATAACCTTGAGGCCGCGCCTTACGGTTTTGCACTCGAGCCACGAGGGCCGCGGCGATATGCCACATGAAGAGCGCGGCCAAGAGAATCTCGGCCGCGGGTAAAATCGGATTATCGGCCAAGTGCTTGGCATAGCCGTTGAACGCTTGCGGGCCCGCCAGAAGAAAAAGGTTGCCCGCGAGATGGAGGACGAGAAATCCTACCAGAAGAATCCCGGCCAAGGCGACGCTTATTTTTTTGGCGATGGACGACTGCAGCACTTCCAGGAAACAACGCATGTCAATTCTCCCGAATTTAAAAAGAGCGACGATGCCGCCGCGCGTAGCGCGTCCGGCACGGCGCCATTCTACCATTTTGGTTATAATTCAAGCACCGTGGACGCAAAAAAACTTCGGCCATTCCTGCGGCGCTCGCCGCCCGGCTCAGGGATTTTTACGTACCACAAAGACCGCTACGAGCCCGGCAACGGCATCAGGATACTTGAAGGCGGCCGCCACGTCTTCGACGCCATGCTCGGAGCGGTGGAGTCGGCCCAAAAAACGGTCCATCTTGAATCCTATATTTTCGATGGAAAGACGGCCCGGCGGTTCGCCGACTGCCTTGCCGCCGCGGCCCGCCGCCAAGTCTCCGTGCGCCTCATCTACGATTCCCTGGGTTCCCTCGACCTAGACAGAGCCGTCCTCTATGACATGCGCCGCGCCGGCGTTCAAATTTTGGAATACCATCCCGTCGCCCCCTGGCGCGCGCGCTGGTCTTGGTGGCGCCGGGACCACCGCAAAATATTGGTTGTCGACGGCCACGTGGCGTTTACCGGCGGGGTCAACATTTCCGACGTCAACCTGCCGGCGGACGCGGGCGGCGCCGGCTGGCGCGATCTTCACTTCCGAGTGGAAGGCCCCGCGGTTTATGAACTGGATCGGTTGTTTCGGAGCGTTTGGTTTAAGGAAACGGGCTCCTACTTTCCTTTGGTAATGCCCGAACAACAAAATCATTCCGGAAAATCAGCGGTTTGGGTCGCCGCCAATCAAGAATTCCTGCACCGCACCCGCATCCGCAATGCTTATCAGCGAGCGCTTTGGGCGGCACGGGAGGAAGTTCTCCTCGCCCACTCCTATTTTCTTCCGGGCAGACGGCTGCGGCGTGCCTTGGCCGCGGCGGCTCGCCGCGGCGTCCGGGTGAAAATACTTGTCCCGGGGAAATCAGACATTTCGTCTGTCTGGCTCGCGGCCCGCAGCCGCTACGACTATCTGCTCCACAACGGCATCCGGCTTTTCGAGTGGGGCGGACCGGTGCTCCATGAAAAAGTCGCGGTGGTGGACGGCGCCTGGAGCGCGATCGGCTCCTACAACATGGACCATCAAAGCCTTATGCATAACCTGGAAGTCAACCTGCACGTCCTCGATCCTGTCTTTTCCCGGCGGCTCGCGGATATCCTGGCCGCGGACATGGCCGAATCCCGCGAAATCAGCCTGTCCGAGTGGCGGCGACGTCCTCTTCAAGAAAAAATTCTTGAGCGCTTCTTTTTCCAGCTCCGTTATTTTTTGTAGGCTACGGCATGCGCATTTATCTATTGCGCCACGGACACGCCTTGACGGCGCAGGAATCCGGGGCCGTCAGCGACGCTGAACGCCCCATCTCGCAGGCGGGCCGCGCTGAAATAAAAGCCAGCATCGCGGAATTGCTCCGCCAAGGCGGGCGCCCGGGGCTCGTTCTGCACAGCCCGCTGCTCCGCGCGCGGCAGACGGCGGAAATCGCGCATGAAATCCTGGCCATGCCCCACGAGCTTCGTCTTTGCGAACCCTTGGGAAACGTGCTTCCGGCCGAAGAGCTCGAACCGCTTTTGAAAAAAGAAGGGGCACGGCGGGGGCAAATACTCGCCATCGGACACCAGCCCCAGCTGGGCGATCTCGCGGCGCTGCTCTCCGGCCGTGAGTTTGAGATCAGGACCGGCGGCTTGGTGGCGCTTGAGGTTGGCGGAACGGGCGCCGCAAAAACGCTATGGAGCTACAACCCCGGTTGACGCGCGCTTGGGCCGCAGAAAATCGAGCAGCGTATCCCCGTATTTTTCTCTTCTGACGAGCGCAAACTCCTCCGGAACAAAGACTTCTTCCTTAATATGGTGCTGGCAGACGACAATCCCCAGGGGCGATAAAAGTCCCGCGCGCGCCACCTGGGCCAGAGCGGGCGAAGAATAGGCCAGCGGCTTTTTCTCCTCGTCTTTATACGGAGGCCCCAGAAAAATCACGTCGAATGAGGAGACTTCGGCACGAAACGGAATCCATGATAAATCTTCCAGAGCGTTTCCCGGCCAGACTTTGGCTCGGGCGGCGAGGCCGGATTTTTCCAGGTTTACCGTAATCGCGTCGCGGCAGGACTTATTTTTTTCCACAAAAAAGACGAAGTCGGCGCCGCGGGAAAGGGCTTCAAGTCCCACGGCCCCGCTGCCAGCGAAGAGATCCAGGAGCTTACAGCCAGGGAGAACCCCCTTAAGGATGTCAAAAAGCGACTTCTTGATGCGGGCTGAAATCGGCCGCAATCCGGGATAATTCGGGGCGCTTAGATGGCGGCCCCGCACGGCTCCGGCGATGATACGCATAATTGATGTCAGCCGCACTGGACGCGATATGCGCATCCAGTGCCGCCCGGGAGGAAGCACTTCCTTTCCGGACGGCAGACGGCCTTTGGTCCAATTATTATAAAATAGAGCCGCATGCTTGGCAAAATCATCATAGTGGACGACGACGACATCGCGGGGGACTTGTCCCGCGCCCTGCTCAATGGCGCCGGCTTCGAGGTGGAGCTCCTGACCGAAAGCCGCCTGGCTCTGAACCGCATCCGTCAGGCGCGTCCCGACATCGTCGTGCTCGACATCCTAATGCCGGGAATCGACGGCTTGAGTCTTTGCCGTCAGATCAAGAACGACCCCAACCTCCCTGGAATGAAGGTCGCCATCGTTTCGGCCAAGTCCTTCAACGCGGATAAGACGAGAGCCAAGGAGTCCGGCGCCGACATCTTCATCTCAAAACCCTATGATGTCGAAACATTTTCCGCGCAGATCGGATTTCTTCTAGAACCGAAAGAAAGCGCGCCTCTTCCGGCCCACCCGGAGCCCTTGGATGATTCGCCCAATCCGATTTTCCTCGTTTCGATATGGGGAAGCCGGAGCCGTTCCGAGACGGAGCAGGCCCCTTCCCGCTACGGCCGGAATACGCCTTGCGTTAGCATCGAAGTCGCTGGGCGCCTGCTTCTTTTCGACGCCGGAACAGGCGCCGCCGCGGCGGGACGAGAAATCGAATCTTCAGCCAAGCACAAGGAGATTTGGATATTCCTCTCGCACTTCCATGCCGCCCACATCGAAGGTCTCGCCGAGTTCCCCCCCCTGACTCAGGCCGGCAACACCGTGCATATGTGCGCGGCGCCGGAAACGGACGCGGGCTTGGCCGAGCTTCTGCGCCCGATCCTCGAAACGGGCGCCCGCCGCGGCCTGAAAATCCAGGCGAAGATGGATCTCTATGAAATGCGCGGCGAGCGCTATGAAATTTTACCGGGCGTCGCCATGACGCCCTTTTACGCTAATCACCCCGGCACGACCCTGGGTTTTGTCCTTGAAGCGGGCGGCCGGAAAATGGCGTATTGCCCGGACGATGAAATAAACGGGGAGCGCGCCCTGGCCCTCCAGGATCACGATGAAAAAATCACTCGGCTCTACTCGGACGCTGATCTGGTCATCCACGACGCGCGCTACGCTCGCGAGGACTACCCGCACTTCGAGGGAAACGGCCACTCCAACTTCCTAAACACGGTCGATCTAGCCGGGAAATGCCGCGTTAAAAGGCTCATCTTGTTCCATCAAGACGCGCGTTATTCCGATCAAGAGCTTGATGAGATGGGCGCCAAAGCCGCGAAAAGGGCGCAGGAACAAGGGTACCCCGCCAAAATTGCCGTTGCCCAGGAAGGCTTGCGCGTCGCGGTTTAGCGATCGGCCGCACCCCGCTTCACCATATCCCGCACGTACGCTAAGTTTCTTCCGTCCGCTCCAGGCTCCTTGGGCGTCTCTAAAATCGCGGCGACGTTTTCATAGCCTGCGCGCGCCAAAAGGGCCGCGATTCCCGGCCCAAGAGAAAGGCGGCCTTGGCCCCAATGCCAGTGATTCTCCAAATGAGACCCAAGCGCAACCTGAGTATCGTTAAGATGGAAAAGGCGTATCGCCTCGACGCCCGCCAGGCTTTCGGCGCGGTCCATGAAGCCGGCAAGGCCCTCGTTCGAGGCGAGATCGTATCCCGCAGCCCAGGCGTGCGCCGTGTCCAGGCAAAACCCGCAGGGGATGGAAAGCCGCCGGAGCGACTCGAGCATCCGCGCCAAATCCTCGAGTTTGGCGCCCATCCGGCGGCCCCCGCCGGGCACGTTCTCCAGAAGAATAGGCAGCGTCGACTCCGACGCCAAGGCGGCTTCGCGGACGGCCTGGACCAACAGGCGCTCGGCCTCGGCGGAACCGCCGCCGGGAGAGTAGGCGCCGGCATGAAGCACGTAGGATTGCGCGCCCAGCGCCGCGGCGATGGCCAGTTCCCGGCTCAAAAGCTCTATGGATCGGCGGCGCCGGTCCGCGTCGTTCGAACCCAGGCTGGGCACGAAGCGGGAATGGACGATAAGCCGGGAAATAGCGGCTCTCTTCCGGGCTTCTCGAAAGCGGGCGAACTCCTCTTGGTTCGGGATGTGATGGCGCTGGTAAGGAAGAATCTGCACGGCCTCGACGCCCAAAGGCCCGGCTTCGGACAGGGACTCTAACAGGCCGCGGCGAACCGAGGCGTGGATGCCAAGGATCACCGAGCTACCAAGGGCGCAGGCCGCGGCCAAGAAGGGAAAGGAGCCGCGTCTTCCACGGCGCGGATGGGAAATACCACGCATCGGAGGCGTCCCGCGGCCACTCATGGACGACAACCGATTGCGGCCAGCAAAACTGCCTAAGCCCTTCCTCGGAATGGCGCCGTCCCAAGCCGCTGGACTTGATGCCCGCGAAAGGCAGGGAAGGCACCGCGTAATGGATCAGCGTCTCGTTGATGCCCACGAGACCCGCCTCCAGCGCCGCCCCCAATTTCTCGGCCTGTTTTAAATTCCGGCTCCAAACGCTGGCCGCGAGCCCGAAGCGTCCGCGGTTAATCAGGGCGGCCGCCTCCGCGCCGCTTTTCACGCGCGCCAGGGCCATCACGGGCCCGAAAATTTCCTCGGTCATGGCGCGCATGCCGGGCTCGGCCTCCAAAATAACGGCCGGGCGCACCAGGCCGGAATCTTCATCCAGCAGTTCGCCGCCGAAGACTTGGCCTCCGGAGCCGGCCGCTTCCTCTAGAACCTCGCGAATGACTCGCGCGTATAATGGCGGAGTCAGCCGGCCGAAATCGGCCTTGGACTTCTCCTGAAGCTCCTTTAACTCCGCGAGCAAGCCGCTGGAAAATGCCTCGTAGATTTCATCCTCGACGAAAATTCGCCCGGCGCCGGTGCAAATCTGGCCGCAATTGGAAAAACCGCTCCAGATGGCGGCTCGAATCGCCCGCTTAAGCGGCGCGTCCCTAAGCACGATCATGGCCTGCTTGCCGCCCAGCTCCAGGACCGCGGGCTTGAGCGACTGCGCGCAGGCGGCCGCCACCCGCCGCCCGTTTTCCGGCGAACCCGTGAAAACCACCATGTCCGAGGCGCGCACCACCTCCTGCCCGGCGCGCTCCCCGCCGGTGACGACCGAGAAAAGACCCTTGGGCAAAAGGCCGGCGGCGTCGACCAAACGCTCCAGGCGCAGCGCCGCGCGCGAGGCCCGCTCCGAGGGCTTAAGCAAAACCGCGTTGCCCGCCAGCAGGGCGGGAACGGCGTCGCCCCAAGGAATCAACAGCGGCATATTCCACGGAGAGACGATTCCAACGACGCCGCGGGGATTGTAGCGGACGTAGGCGCGCTTGTTGCCGAGGAACCACGGTCGCGGCGCCGGCTCGTCGCCTAAAATCCTCCGGGCGTTGGCCGTAAAATAGGAAACGACGGCGTCCAGCGCCGGCATCTCCATCGTCTCCACCTCCGCGGCGGGCTTGCCCGTCTCCTCGTGGATAATACGCGCGAATTCCCCGCTCTTGGCCTGGATTTCCCGCCAAATCTTGGCGATGATTTCAGAGCGCTCGCAGATGGAATAGCCGCGCCAGCGGGAAAAAGCCTCGCGGCAGGCTCCGGCGGCCTGCGCGATATCCTCGGCGGAACTTTCCTGGATTAAAATTGAAGAAGCGTCCATGGCGGATGGCCCGAACGCCATTATATCATCCGCTTGAGGCCTTTCCAAAAAAAGGGCTATACTGCTCACCGTGAGGCTCGCCACATTCGAGGTGAAAACTCCGCTGGGGCCCTTCGAGCGCCTGGGCGCTCTTTGGAAGGGCTCAATCGTTGATCTTAACTCGGCCTACGCCCTTTCTCTCCGGGAAAGCGGAAAAAGTTCCCCTAAAAAAATCGCCGATGCGCTGATGCCTCCGGACATGCTGGAATTCCTCGATTTGGGCGAAACCGCCCGCCAAGCCGCCCAAGACACGCTGGGTTTTCTGGAGAATTTTCGCGCTCGCAGCGGCGCTGAAATGATGGGCGTTCGCGGGGAACGCGTCCTATATAAGGAAGGCGAAATTCGCCTCCTGGCGCCCCTGCCGCGGCCCCGCGCGCTCCGCGATTTCTTCGCCTTCGAGGACCACGCCTTGCAGGGCTCCAAGCGGCGCGGGGAATCGCTTTCCGAGTCCTGGTACGATCAGCCCGTTTACTATAAAGGAAACCCGCGCGAAATTTACGGGCCGGGAGAAACGGTGCCCTGGCCCAGCTACACGCGCCGGTTCGACTTCGAGATGGAAATTGCCTGCATCGTGGGAAAGACGGGCCGTGATTTGACGCCCCAGAACGCAGCCGGCCATATCGCCGGCTACTGCATCATGAATGATTTTTCAGCGCGCGACATCCAGAAAAACGAGATGATTTGCCGCATGGGGCCCGCCAAGGGCAAGGATTTCGCCACCGGGCTTGGACCCTGCATGGTCACCGCGGACGAGCTTCCCAATCCCGACGACCTCGCCATGACCGTGTTCGTCAACGGGGAGAAATGGAGCGAGGGAAACTCTTCCGGCCGCTATTGGAGCTTCCCGGTCATGCTCTCGCACGTGTCCCAAGAAGAGACCGTTTACCCCGGCGACCTCTTGGGTTCCGGCACCTACTACCGGGGCTGCGGACTCGACCTGGACCGCTGGGTTAAGCCCGGGGACGTCATCGAGTTGGAAGTAGAAAACCTGGGGCGGCTCAAGCACGTCGTCGGATCCCCCAAATCCCAGAAACATTTGAAATATTCCAAAGCCGAGGCCCGAACCGATGGCGCTCATTCTTAAGCGGGGCGAAGTCCCCAAGACGCCCCATACGGAATTTTACGCCAAGACGGGCGTTCTGGCGCTTGAAGAAATTCACGGCAGCTACGGATTTTCCGGCGCTTACTCTCGAAAAATGCACGTGCGGCGCTACCCGACGGAGATTATCGTCCAGCCGGCGACAGCGGCCTTCAGCCTGTCTCCCCGGACCGCGCGACAAGCTCCGCTCCAGCCCTATCACATCAGAACTGGACGTTTGCCCTATGGCGGAGATTTTGTCCACTCGCGAAAAGTTATGCTGTGGGGACCCAGCACAGCGATTGCGGCGGCCAAACCGGTTCGCTCCATGCCGGAAAATGAATTTTTCCGCAACGGCGACGGACATGAAGCCGTCTTCGTCCAGGAAGGCTCCGGAATTCTCGCCACCGAGTACGGCGAAGTCCCCTTCGGCCCCGAGGACTATCTCCTTATCCCCAAGGGCACGACCGTGCAGTGGCGCCTCAAAAGCCCCCGCGCGTTTTTCCTCGTCATGGAGTCCGCCTACCCCATCCACTTCGCGCCGCATTACTTGAATCCTCACGGCCAGGCCACGCTCATGGCTCCCATCGTTGAAACGGAGATCACTGCGCCTCGATTTACGCCGCCCATGGACAAATCGGGACGCCACACGCTTTGGACTAAGCACGGCGGCGGGCGCGTGACCCAGTTCGTCCTCGGCCACCACCCGTTCGATTTGGCCGGCTGGGAAGGCGCGCTCTATCCCTTCGCGTTTTCCAGCGCCTCGCACCACTCCATCGCCAGGGAAATCCATACCGCGCCGCCCGCCAGGCAAACATTCCAAGCCGGCCAAGCGCCCCACAACGGATTCTCCGTGTGCACGTTCCGCGCCCAAATGGAGGGCTGGCACCCCAAGGATATTCCCGCGCCCTACGCCCACTACAACGCGGACTGCGACGAGGCGATGTTTTTCTCCAACACGGCCTACGGAGCCCGGCGCGGCGTCATCGAGCCCGGCTCGCTGACTTTTCATCCCGGAGCGATTCCCCACAGCCCCCAGGGCAACGCCGCTCTGGAGTCCCGCAAGGCGCGCGGCAAGCTGTCCTCCTATTTGGCGGTCATGCTGGACACCTATTTCGAGAATCTGCAGCCGACGCGGGACGCCGTGGCTGTAAGCGACAAAAACTATGCCCTCAGTTGGGCCCGCATGGCATCCTCAGCGTGCGCGGAGACGCCCTCGGCCTAGGAACGCCATGGATATAGATCCAAGAACGCTCTCCGCGCGCGAACGCTACGCCCTGTTGATTCAAACCATCGTGCCGCGGCCCATCGCCTGGGTTTCCACCATCAGCGCCCAGGGCGCCTTGAACCTGGCCCCTTTCAGCTTCTTCACGGGCATCGCGGCCGAGCCCATGAGCGTGTGCTTCGCCCCGGTCAATAACCGCCACGGCGCGGAAAAAGACACGCTGCTCAACGTCCGGCAAACTGGAGAGTTCGTCGTCAACTCCGTCACCGAGGAAAACGCCGCGCGCATGAACGAAACCTCGGCCGAATACCCCTACGGCGTGAGCGAGTTCGAGAAAGCGGGCTTGACGCCACTGCCCAGCGTGGCGGTCAAGCCGCCCCGGGTCAAGGAATCTCCGCTCCAAATGGAATGCCGCCTTCTGCAGATTGTGACGCTTAGCTCGGGGCCGTTGGGCGGGCACCTGGTCATCGGCGAGGTTATCCACTTCCACGCGGCCGAGCCGCTCTGGGACGGCCGGGCAATTGTCCCAGAAAATTTCAAGGCCATCGGCCGCATGGGCGGAACCCGCTACGCTCGGACTAAGGACTGCTTTGAAATGAAGCGCCCGGAGGCCCCGCGATGAAAAAACCGTTTCAAAACCTGGTCGTCGATCACATGACTTTTCTGGTCGAGCCGCGCTTCTACAAAGTCGCTTATGCCTTATTTAGAATCATCTTCGGCGTCGATTCCCGCGACATCCTCTACGAGAAAAGACGGCGCTGGCCGGGAGCAGCGAAAGAAGAATCCATGACTTTCGCCGCGCGCATCGGGGAAGCGGAAAAAACCCGCGGCCTGGGCCAGAGCATCATCGCCGTGGTCCAGCCCAGCGAGCCCACGGGCCAAAAATCCCACGTCCGCGACATGCTCAAAAACCGCGGCGGCAGCGCCCACTGGCAGCACATCGCCCTGCGCACGCCCGATCTTCTGGCCTTTCACCGCCACGCCGCGGAGCGCGGCGTCAACTTCATCACGCCCATCTTGAAGGACGCCGAAGAGGACCTCATCCAGGTTTTCAGCGGCGAGTGGATTCTGCCCGGCCGGCCGCCGTCCGGCATTTTCTTCGAGTTCGTCCAGAGAAATCCCGGCCGCGGCCTGCTTAAAAAATTGGCCGCCGCCAACCGGCAATCCTGGTTTCGCGACGAAACTTTTTTAGGGCTTTATCAGGAAAAAGAAACCGAGTATCGGGGCGGCAAAGTCGTCCCCTTCATCGCCCCCGAGCTTTTCTCCCGCATCGAAAAAATCCTGGCGCTCAAGGCGCTTTGGGAGATTGCCGAAAAAGACATCGCCCGCATCGAAAAACTCATGAAAAGCTTCGCCCGCGGGCGCAAGCACGGAGCCTAGGCCGCCATGGACGAGCAGAACCCGCAATCCCCCGATTCCCCCAAACGCCGGACCCACGGCGCCGCCGTCGCGACGAGAGCCTTCGTCGTTCTGGCGGCGGGAGCCTCCCTTCTGGTCTACTACCGCTACCGGCAGGAGGTCAAAAGCTCCTCCACGACGAATCTAAGCGGGTTTGACATCGCGCAGAGCCAGACGCCCGCCGAACCGCAATCCCCCGTTTCCCAAGCCCCGGCGGTCGCGCCGCAACCAGCCGATGGAGGCATGTCCTTGATTCGCGGGGGATTTGCGCAGCCCGCCCAAAATTCCGCCTCCGCTTCTCCGGAGCAGAAAGCCGATGCGTCTCTCGCTGCGGCTTGCCGCGCTCACGGAGGTGAGGTCCAGGCCTTGGCCGTCGCTTATACGAAGAAATATCCGATCATCGCCCAGTACGGCCGCGACTGGATGAGCTACCCGGATCTGCGGAAGCTCGCCTACGGCTACGCGAAAAACCAGGATCCCATCTCGTTCATCAAGGGTGTCGCGGCTTCTCCCAATTTTCGCATTCTCGTGCGAAAATACGCCGCACAGCCCGCCATCCAGTCCTTCGCTAAAGACGTGGTGACCCACGCGCCCGCGGACGTTCTCTCCGCCGCGTCAAATTACCTAAACGACAACCGAAACATGACCTCGCTGGCCGACACGGTGTTGACGGCTTTGGGGCTCCCTCCGGGGATTATCGGCGCAAGCGGCTCCGGCAGTCCGAAAATCAACACCGGGGCTATGATTCAAGGCCTGCTCAATAACCCGCCGCAACAGCAGGGCGGCGCGCCGACCCTGTCGCCGCCCTAACCCAAGCTACTGATTGGCGGAGCAGGGCCCGTTCGCCGGCATATTGGGGTTGGTGTTGCAGGTCCACTGGCAGGTGGTTTGGCTTTGGCAGGGGACGGTATGCTGCTCCGTGCATTGATTAATGACGGATTGAGAAGGCGTGCTTGCGGTTTGACCGCTTGAACCCAAGAATGGGCATCCGGACATTCCTTGGCTGCACCCGCCGCCGCACCCCGCGATTCCCGTCGTCATGCCCATGCAGGCTATGCCGATTAAAAACGAAAAAGCGCTTCCCATCAAAACCGTTTTTTTGACGCTCATAAAATCTCCCCCTCCGCGACGTCAGCCATTAGTTTATGGCCGCTCGCTTCAATTGTCAACCCTCGCCGCCGCTTTTATCCGACTTTTTACCTTGTTTCGGCGCTGTCTTAAAGATTCCTTAGAAATTTATCCGCCACATAGCGCGGCAGCCAGAAAAGATTGATAATGGACGAATAATGCCCGAAAGGCACCCACTCTTGGCGGCTGTCCGGGAAAGCATCCTTAAGCTTGCGCGCGTACACCCGCGGAATAATGTGATCGAACCATCCGTTCATCAAGAAAACTTTTTTGCCGTAGTTTTGCGCGCGGTAATCGATGGGATCGAGCCCAGGCCATGCTTTGGCCATCTCCTGCGGCGTGACCTTGAGCTTATGGATGAACGCGGCAGTCATGGCGCTGTGTTCCACAAGTTGCGGGAAATCCGCCCCGCCCAGCAGGAACACGGCGTAGTGAGGCGTCTTATCAACGGAGTAAGTTGCCGCGCCGACCAACGAGCCCAGGCTGATGCCGAAAATACCGATATGGTGCGGGTCCACGGAATGGTTTTTTCGGATCCAAGAGAGAGTCCTGCGGGCATCCAGAACCGATTCCCTGAAATTAAAAGCCAGTTCGCGCGCGCTATGGGCGAGAAACACCTGTCCGCTGGGAACCAGCGGCGCGGGGCGGCGGTGAAATTGATAAGGCATCTCGATCCACATGACCGCGAAGCCATCCTTCCGGAAGCGCTTCATGAACTGATTTTCGATCCAAATATTTGGTTCGGCCATACCCGGCAGCACCAGGATGCAGGGGTAGCGTCGTCCCACCGGACCGTTGGGAACGAAAAAGTGGCCCCATACCGTGTTATTCGCACGGAACAGGCTTTTTAGCGCCGTGGGGTATTTCACCAGGTATTCCGTGCCGCGGGAGCCGCTCTTGACCTCCTTGATGGTCGCCGGGAACGACTTGTTTGCATAATCCAGCGGCCCGGCCCAGACTCGGGAATTAAGCGCTCCCATCGCGATGAGAATAAGAAATGCTCTCATTGATTAGAATCCCACCACGAACGACAAGGCCGTTTGGTAGACATTAAGCCGGCCCAGAGAGTTCGGCAGGCTCGCGAGCACGGAATTCGATTCCGAGCTGGAGCTTCCATAGACGTTGCCGTCCGTGGCGCGGCTAAGGACCCAATAAGACCCTTCCAACTTAATCCAAAAATTGTTGGAAACCTGATAATTGAGAGCCGCTGTGTATTTGTCCATCTGCGTGGTGGCGCGGGGACCGGAGGGATTGAGCGCGTCCAAGGAAGAATACCGCGTGCCGTCCAACGATTGATTGAAAAATAAATCCTCGGCCGGGCCGCGGCGCCACATTTGATTAAGCACCAAAACGCCGGTCACTTGCTTGCCGATGGGCGGCTTTTTCATCACCGGAAACGAAGCTTGAACATAATAACCCTGATTGATCTCGTAATCCTGGGCCAGCGTGACATTCGAGGCGTTGGCGAAAGCTCCCGGAGCCGTTTCTAACGGGGCCAAGAATTGGTTCAAGCTATAGACGTATTCGCTGGCGAAATTAATCCCTTTGTACTCAAACGTCAAATCCGCGTCGTACATCTGGTAGTTAAGGTTCTGCTCCAGGTTGTATTCCCCACCCATGGCGGATAGGCCCAGATTGACGCCGTTTAAATCCGAAATCTTTTCCGGAATGGGCCAGGGCAGACGCAAATCGCCCAAGGCGAAAACCACGCGAGCGCCGGGAGACTTGGAGTTATTGTTGTCCGCTAAATTATTATCTTGATGGCCGAAATCGATGCTCGTGCCGTCGCCAGGAATGGGCGGCACGCCCAGATTGTCCGTGTTGGGAAATGTTCTCAGGCGATTATTCTCTTCCCCCAGGCCGTTGACCACGAAAAACGTGATTTCATCGGGAATAAACGGATTGTCGGTGGTAGGATAGTAGCTCACCCGCGCGCCGATGTCGGTGTAGCCCACGGTCAAGGGCGGCCTCGGCGAATTCAAGCGCACGACCAAATCCAAGCTGTCCGGGGACGCGAACAGGAGCGGGCGCGTGACTGTCAAAAAATCGTCGGGCCGATAGAGCTCGTTGTAGCGGCCGAAGGGAACCAGGAATTTACCCGCCTCGATGCGGGTGTTCGTCAAGCGGTCATACTCGACGTTGAGCTGGCTTAACTGGATTTGCCCCTCGCTCGACGTCGGCATGTTCCACTCCATTAAGAAAGGCATGCCCTTGGCCACCGGCCCGCCCAAGCCGAAATACATGTCGGCTAGGTACACTTCGTCCTGGATCTGAGCTTCGTACTCGGGGTAGCGCGGCCCTACGTTGCGCCAATTCAAGGACGCGCTGCCTTCCAAATCCATTTCTGAAAGCCGCTTAAAAAATGACGCCAGCTTGGGATGAGACGACCCGCCGTTCGAAAGCCCGCTCAATAAAAAACCGGCGGAGGAAACGCCGACTTCGGGCGCCGCGGCGAAAGATGGCGGGTGAAGAAACAGGAGGAACGGAAGGAAACTGAGAAATCGGACGGAAACGCGAAGGCAAAAACAGTTTTGGGGGATTTCGCTCCTTCTGTTTTCTTGCGTTCCCTCCGTTTCTGCCGCTTCCTTGCGTTGACAGGATCGGGCAAAAAAGCTAGCATTCATGCGCAGCCGCATTTTAGCACTTTTACCGAAGGGAGGACGGCGAAATGGCTTACGTGATCACGGACAAATGCCTCGGCGAAGTTTACGCCGACTGCGTGGAAGTCTGCCCGGTCGAATGCATCCATCCCGGCGACTACAAGAACGAAGGCTTCATGATTATCGACCCTGAGGTCTGCATCGACTGCGGCGTCTGCCTGCCGGAGTGCCCCATCGGCGCCATCGTGGGCTCCACCGACGAAAGCCCGGAGTGGGCCAAAATCAACGCTGAATTAGCGCCCAATTTCAAGAACAATCCCAAAGTCACGCCCAGGCCGGCCAACGACCCGCCGCGAAAATCCGGGAACAAGCTCGTTCGCTAGGGCGCCTTTGCGGGGCGCTGCTCTTTTTCCGGCTCCTCACGCTGCCGGCAAGCTCGGGGTTTTGCATGTCCTACACCATCGTCCATAGGACTTCCTTAGACGTCTCCGGCGATCGCGCCATGGGACTAAAGGCCGTCCCATTTTCTCAAGGCATTTTCAAAACCACGGGCACGTCCGCCGAACTCGTCTCGCCGCTCCTGCAATCTCCCGCGCCTTTCGATCGCCTGGTCGGTTCCTGGAACGTGAGCCTTCCGTCCTCCGGCACGCTTATCCTGCAGGCGAAGATATTTCCGGCCGCATCCGGCAAAGCGGCTTGGTCCCCCTGGTTTGAATTAGGCCGTCAGAACGGCGGCCGCTTTTTCTCGCCGGGCCGACAGGAAAACGCTTACGGCTTCGTCGCCACGGACACGCTGACGCTCAAAAAACCGGCGGCGGCATTCCGTTACCGGATTATTCTACGCCAACCCGCTTCATCCAGCGCGATTTTACGACTCGTCGCCATGAGCGTCTCTAATGGAAAAATTCGCCCGGAGCGACCCCCCATCCCGGGACCATGGGTTCGGGAAATCCGGGTCGCGCAGCGATCCCAAATGACGGTGCAGTCCAAATATCGCCGCGATATCTGCAGCCCGACTTCCTTGGCCATGGCAATTTCCCATTGGGGCCAAACCCTGCCGACGACGAAAGTCGCCGAGGACGTGCAGGATCAAACCTCCGAAATTTATGGAGACTGGACGTTCAACACCGCGTTCGCCGGGTCGCGCGGCCTCGTGAGCTATTTTTCTTATTTGGATTCCCTGCGGGCGCTGGAACGGGAAATAGCCGCAGGCAGGCCCGTTGTTGCGAGCGTGTCGTTCGGACCCGGCGAACTCTCCGGAGCGCCCATAAAAAAAACCAAGGGCCACCTGATGTTGGTCGTTGGTTTTACCCGCACGGGAGACGTCATCGTCCTGGACCCCGCGGCCCCAAGCGCGAAAACGGCGCGCCGGATTTATCGCCGCGAACAATTCCGCGAGGTCTGGCTGGTCCACAAAAGAGGCGCCGCCTATCTTATCGGCCCGCTGCGGGGCCGCGTCATGATGGTGGGCGTAACGGATGCCGATCTCATGGCAAAGCCCTCGAACCTCTCGGTGCCCGGCCGGCATGACCCTAATCTTTTGTCCCAGGTTCTTTACGGAGAACCCGTCCTGGTGCGGGCCGCCCATGGCGATTGGGCGCGCGTCGAGGTCGAGGATCAGCCGCATTTTTCCAAGAACCGTTGGGGCGGGTACCCCGGATGGATTCAAGCGAAGGCCCTCGCGTGCGCCCCGCCCCTGCCGGTAAACCGCGTGGTGAAGGCCAAGGCCGTCCGAGCGGTTTCCGGCGGCAAAACTATTTTATTCTCGCTGGGAACGCGCCTTGACGCGGTGGGAGCCGCGGCGGGCAAAACCGTCGTCCGGCTCATCGATTCGCGGACGGCCGTCGTACCGTCCAGCGCCTTGGAAACTCTTTCTCCCGCGAAGAACGCACTCAAGCGACGGCGCATCCTGGACTCGGCCGGCCTTTTCCTGGGGCTTCGCTACGTCTGGGGCGGGCGCTCCGGCGTCCAAGCCCGGCCGTCCTGGGGCGTGGACTGCTCCGGCCTCGCCAGCTTGGCCTACCGCGCCGCCGGCCTGTTGATTCCGCGCGACGCCGCGGATCAAAAAAGGCGGGCGCGGCCCATCACTGCGCGGGAAATGAAGCCCGGAGATTTGATTTTCTTGAGCGCGGCGGACGGATCGCCGCGCATCACCCATGTGATGATTTACGCCGGGCAGGACGCGTTTATTGAAAGCCGCCATCGGCTCGGCGCCCACCGCGGCAATTTCCTGGCGCGCTTCGGCGTTCCGCTCGCGGACTTGAAGTCAGGACACACGGTTTTGGATCGCGCCTTCTCGCCGCCGCGCCGGCGGCGGATTTATTTCGGCTCCTGCCTCTAGATTTCCTTAAATAAAAAAGAGGTAAAATCAAACGATGATTATCTCGCTGCTTTTTCTTGCCGCCTTCCCACAGATAACATCAGCCGCTCCTTTTGATTTTCCGACTCCGGCGCGCTCGACCGCGCCCATCAGCGTGGTCTATCCCACGGAGGGCCTCAGCTTGCCCCAAATGGACCATGAGTTCCTCATCGGCTCGGTCTTAAATCCCTCCGGAAAACTGGCCATTAACGGCCAGACCGTCCCCGTCTATAAAGACGGGGCGTTCGCGACTTGGCTCCCGGTCAAGCCGGGAAGCTTCACCTTCCACTGTGAACTATCCCTCTCCAGTGCCACCATCACCTACGACAGGCACGTGGTGTTCGCGATCCCACCCCAGCCCTTGCCGCTTTCGCCCTTGGCCATTGTTGCCTCATCGCTCTACCCCAGCGAAAATGAAGTCCTGCGCCCGGGAGACTGGCTCGTGACTCGCATGCAGGCCACGCCCCGCCAAAAGGCGCAATTTTGGGTGCCGGGCGCGGGCTGGCTGCCCATGCGCGAGCCGCGCGGCGAAGGATTCTACGAGGGGGCCTATCAGGTGCGGCCGGGAGACCGTTCGCCGCCCTTCACAATCAAATTTCGCCTCGGGGGATGGTTCGGCTCCTCAGCCCATTCTGCGGCCAAAGTGACGTTCACCGAGGCCCCGCCCCGCGTCGCCGTGGCCACGGACAGCGAGGACGTCATCGTCAAAACCGGCCCGGAGCAGGGCAATCTTTTTCCGGTCTTGACGGGAATGCCTTTCGTCATCGCGGGGCGCGAAGGGGATTGGGATAAGATTTGGCTCTCTCGGGATGAAAGCGGGTGGCTTGAGGACGACGACCTGAAAATCCTGCCCACGGGCACCCCGCCGCCCGGCTCCGAGCTCAGCGCCATCACCACCCGCCCCTCGGATGAAGGGACCTCCGTGCTCTTCGCCTTGGACGCGCGCGTTCCCTTCCGCGTGGAGGAATCGGACGACCTGCGGACCATCACCGTGCGGCTTTACTACACCCACTCCCACAACAATTGGATTATCTATCGTCCGAAAGATGCCCTGGTGTCCTCCATCAGCTTCAGCCAGGACGCATCCGACGCGGTGGACGTGCGAATCAACCTTAAGAAAAGCGCGATTTTGTGGGGCTACCACACAGGTTACGACGGCGATTCGGTCCGAATCGACCTGCGCCAAGCCCCCCATCTAGCCGCGGCGCCGCGCTCGCCGCTCTACGGCTTGCGCGTATTCCTAGACCCGGGACACATGCCCTCGGCGCCCGGAGCCCTCGGCTGCCTGGGGACGCGCGAGATGGACGTCAATTACGCCATCGCCTTGGCGACCGAAGCTCTGCTCAAAAAACAGGGCGCCGTTCCCCTCATCAGCCGGCCCAACGACCAAAGCGAGGTGGGGCTCGCCGCCCGGCCCGAAGCCGCCCAGGCCGAGCATGCGGACCTGTTCGTGAGCATCCACAACAACAACACTTCGGACGGCCAAAATCCGTACGACTCTCCACATGGTTACTCGATGTTTTATTACCACCCCCACAGCCTCGCCTTGGCCCGGGCGATTTACGCCTCCGAGAAGAAAATATTGCCCATCCCCGGAGAAGACGTGCGCTTCGGGAATCTGCTGGTCACCCGCATGACGACCGACATGCCTGCCGTCCTGAGCGAGTCGGCCTACATGACCCTGCCCGAGCAGGAAGCCATGCTCCTGACACCGGCGTTCCGCAAAAAAATCGCCGAGAGCCTCGTCGCCGGCATGCGCTCGTTCCTTGATTCCGTGCGCGACAGGCAGGAAGCCGCGGTCCGCCGCGGTCCGTCGGCGCGCCGCCGCAATGAAACGAAGCCAACAAAACCGCCGAAAGTAAAAACAAAAACTCGGAAAAAATCATGGACACGGCATCACGGCCGCCGGCGGCGCCGGTGAGCGGAGCCTCCCGTTTCTTGCCCGCGCTTTACGACATCTTGGATTTCCTGTCCCAAATCAAGGATTCCGACGACGACTCCAAGATTTGGGGCCGCATCGCCGACAAGCTCTGCGTGGCGCTGGACGCCGAGGCCGCCACCTACTACAGCTATCTGCCGGCCAAGCGCCAGCTCCTGCCGCGCTACAGCCTGGGCGTGGCGGCTCAGGACTTGCGCGGCACGGCCGTGGACCTGCGCACGGGCCTGTGCGGCTGGACCGCGCTGCACCGGGAACCGCTCATCGTGCACGATGCCTATAAGGACTCTCGCTTTTTAAAGGAAGTCGACGCGCTGACGGGATTTAAAACCGCGACGGTCATGGCCCTGCCCCTCATCGACCGCCTGGATCTTCTCGGCGTCCTGGAAATCATCAACAAACGGGACGGAACGTTTTCCGAAGAGGATCTTAAATTCGCGCAGGCCGCCTGCCGGGCAACCGTGACCGCGCTGCGGGCCGCGTGGCTCGAAGCCCGCGTCGATCGCATGGCGGCCAAGAACGCCAGCATCATCGAGAACCTGGGCGGCGGTTTTCTGGCCGTGGACGCCAAGGGCTGCGTCATGCTCTGCAATCCCGCGGCCCGGCGCATCCTAAGCCTGTCCTCCGAGATGCCGCTGCACCTGCCGGTCGAGGAGGCCATCGGCCACGTTCCCAAAATCACCGAAATCCTGCTGGAGACTCTGGCCATGCGGCGCACGGTCGCGCGCCAAGAATTCAAAGCCGTCATCGGCGGGCGAGATCGCCTGCTGGGATACAGCACCATCATCATCCAGGACCCGCAGGGCGAAATGACCGGCGCCGGCATCACCTTCCAGGACATCACCGACGCGAGGAGGCCGTCATGAACCTCGGCGAGGCCGCGCCCGACTTTTCCTTGAAAGGAATCGACGAAAAAATCTATTCCCTGGCCGATTTCAAGGACGCAAAAATCTTGATCCTGGTCTTTTCCTGCAACCACTGCCCCTACGTCCAGGCCTACGAGGACCGTCTCATCGCGATCCAGAAGGACTACCGCGAGCGCGGCGTGCGCCTGGCCGCCATCAATGCCAACGACGCGCAGGACTATCCCGAGGACGGCTTCGCGGAGATGCAAAAACGCGCGGCAAAGAAAAAATTCAACTTCCCCTATCTGCGCGACGAATCGCAGGGAACGGCCCGCGCCTACGAAGCCACGCACACGCCGCACCTTTTCGTTTTTGACGCCGCGCGCCGGCTCGCCTACACCGGGAAAATCGATGACAATTGGCAGGACGCAGCCGCCGTTGAGCGACGCTATCTGCGCGAGGCGCTGGATGATCTCCTCGCCGGCAAGGCGCCGGCCACGGCATTGACGCACGCCATCGGCTGCACCATCAAATGGAAAAAATGAAGTCTTTGACGGAATATTTGTTTTTTCATACCCCCAAGCGCCGCGAGCTTGTCAACATCACCCAAAAAATCGCGGACCTTGTCTCCAAGAGCAAGGTGCGCGAAGGGCTTTGCCTGGTCAGCGCCATGCACATCACCGCAGGCATCTGGGTCAACGACGAGGAGTCCGGACTCAAGCAGGACTTCATGGAGCTTTTGGATCGCTTGGCGCCCGAGGCCGACTACCGCCACCACCAGACCGGCGAAGACAACGGAGACGCGCATTTAAAGCGGGCCTTGGTCGGCCACCAGACGACTTTTCCCATCACGGAAGGCCGGCTGGACCTGGGCCCCTGGGAGCAGATTTTCTACGCGGAATTCGACGGCCGCCGGCAAAAGCGCGTGGTGGTCAAAATCATCGGAGAATAAACGCCATGAGGTTCAAATCCTTGGACAGCTTCAAGACCAAGACGGTCATTCCAGTCGGCAAGCGCCATTATGAAATTTTCAGTCTCAACGCACTGGCACGTGCCCTTGGCCCCAAAGCCCGCATCGAAGCCATGCCCTTCTCCCTGCGGATTTTCCTGGAAAACCTCCTGCGCCGGGAGGACGGCGGGCTGGTCAAGAAAGCGGACATCGAAGCGCTGGCCGCCTCGGTCGGCAAGAAGCCCGCAGAACGCGAACTATTCTTCATGCCGGCGCGCGTCTTGATGCAGGATTTCACCGGCGTCCCGGCCGTGGTGGACTTGGCCGCCATGCGCGCCGCCATCAAGAAGGCGGGCGGACGCGCGGACGCGATTAATCCCCTTGTCCCCGTGGATTTGGTGGTGGATCATTCCGTGCAGGTCGACGTTTACGGGGCGGCGGAGGCCTTTAAGCGCAACGCGGACATCGAGTTCGAGCGCAACCGCGAGCGCTACGCGTTCCTTAAGTGGGGCCAAAAGGCGTTCCACGATTTTCAGGTGGTTCCCCCGGACACCGGCATCGTTCACCAGGTGAATTTGGAATACTTGGCGCGCGTGGTCTGGAGCGAAGGCGACGGGTCGAAGGCTCCCGCCTTGGCCTATCCCGACACTTTGGTCGGCACGGACTCGCACACCACCATGATCAACGGCCTGGGCGTCCTGGGTTGGGGCGTGGGCGGCATCGAGGCCGAGGCCGCCATGCTGGGCCAAGCCATGCCCATGCTCATCCCCGAGGTGGTCGGCTTCAGGCTCACGGGCCGCCTGCCCGAGGGCGCAACCGCCACGGACGCGGTCCTGACCGTGACCCAGATGCTGCGCAAAAAAGGGGTGGTGGGCAAGTTCGTGGAATTTTACGGGGCCGGCGCCGCGGAGCTCTCGCTCGCCGACCGAGCCACCATCGCCAACATGGCGCCCGAGTACGGCGCGACCGCGGGATTTTTTCCCGTGGACGCCAAGACGCTCGATTACCTGCGTCTGACCGGACGGCCCGGGGAGCGGATTGCCCTGGCGGAAGCCTACTGCAAGGCTCAAGGACTTTTTCAAGATGGGGCCATCGAGCCGGAATTTTACGATTCCCTGGAGTTGGACTTGGCGGACGTCAAGCCGTCATTGGCCGGGCCCAAGCGGCCGCAGGACCGCATCGTGCTCTCTGAAGCCAAGGCCGTCTGGGAAAAGCAACTGCCGGAACTGCTCAAGGAAAAGGACAAGAAAGGCCGCCTGCCGGCCCCCGCCGGAGAAAAAGTTCCGGTGACTCTGGGCGCAAACTCGTTCTCGCTTTCGCACGGTTCGGTCGTCATCGCGGCCATCACCTCGTGCACCAACACCTCCAACCCCTCCGTCATGATCGGCGCCGGACTTCTGGCCCAAAAGGCCGCGGCCAAGGGCCTGCGGACAAAACCCTGGGTCAAGACCAGCCTGGCTCCCGGCTCCCGGACGGTCATGGACTACCTCGAGGCCGCGGGCCTGGTCGCGCCCCTGGAAAAGCTTAATTTTTACCTGGTCGGCTACGGCTGCACCACCTGCATCGGCAACTCAGGACCTCTGCCGGAACCCGTGGCCCACGCCGTGTCCGACAAGAACCTTATCGCGGCGGCCGTGCTCTCCGGCAACCGCAACTTCGAAGGCCGCGTCAATCCCTTAGTCAAAGCCAATTACCTGGCCTCTCCGCCGCTGGTGGTGGCTTACGCGCTGGCCGGGCGCATGGACATCGATTTGATGCGCGAGCCGTTGGGAAACGGAACGGACGGGCAACCGGTTTATCTCAAGGATATTTGGCCCTCGAACCAGGAAGTTTCCGACGCCGTGAACCGGTGCGTCCAGCGCGGCATGTTCTTGGCGCGCTACGCCGAGGTGTTTGGCGGCGATAAGAACTGGGCGTCGCTTGAAACCGACGCCGCGGAACTCTACGCCTGGGAGCCGGACTCGACCTACGTGCGCCTGCCGCCCTTCTTCGAGGACATGCCCTTGAATCCTCCGCCGCTCACGGACATCCGCGGCGCGCGCGCGCTGGCCGTGTTCGGCGACTCGGTCACCACGGATCACATCTCTCCCGCCGGAAACATCCCCCGGGACGGCCCGGCCGGGATTTATCTGCAGGAGCGCGGCGTCAAGCCCGAAAGCTTCAACTCCTTTGGTTCGCGGCGCGGCAACCATGAAGTCATGATGCGCGGCACGTTCGCCAACATCCGCATCAAGAACCTCATGCTGGATATTTCCGGAGGATACACCCTGCACCTGCCAGATAAAACCCAAATGCCGATTTTCGATGCGGCCGAAAAGTACAAGGCCGCCGGCGTGCCAACGGTGATCCTGGCCGGCAAGGAGTACGGCTCGGGCTCCTCGCGCGACTGGGCGGCCAAGGGCCCGGCGCTCCTGGGCGTCAAGGCCGTCGTGGCCGAGAGCTTCGAGCGCATCCACCGCTCGAACCTGGTGGGCATGGGCGTCTTGCCGCTGCAGTTCATGCCGGGCGAAAGTCGGCAAAGCCTGGGGCTGACGGGACTGGAGACCTTCGAGATTTCAGGAATCGCCGCGGGCTTAAAGCCGCGGCAGCAGCTTCAAGTCAAGGCCGCGGCCCAGGGCGGCCCGGCCAAGACTTTCCAAGTCATCGCCCGCATCGACACGGCCATCGAGCTGGAGTATTATCGCTACGGAGGCGTGCTGCGCTACGTGCTGTGCCGGATGATTTCGGACCCGGCCCGGCGAAGCGTCAGCGCTTGAAGCGGGAAAGCCTGAAGCGCTGCAGGTTGATGTCCGGCTTGCGGTCCTGGGCCAAATCCGCCAACGCCTTGCCCAGAACGGGCCCCAAGCCGAAGCCCTTGCCGGAAAACCCGCAGGCAACCAAGGCATTGGGCGCCCCGGGCAGGCGATCGACGACGAAATCCCCATCCTTGCCGGAAACGTAATACCCGATCGAGCTTTCGCTTTCGGTGAAGCGCTCCAGCTCAGGGATGAAGCGCCCTAAAAATCTCCGACACTTTTTTTCGAACGCCGCGCCCGCATCCTTGCCGACGGACGGATCGGGATTTTTCTCCAGCGTCCCGGGGCGGTCGTCCACGAACTTAAGGAAGCCGTGGATGTGCAGCGGAAAGCCATAGAAGCCGGCGCTTTTAACCGAAAAAACAGGAAAATGCTGGGGGCGGTAGCGGCCGGAATTAAGCAGCGGTCGGACGTAAATCTGCGCCTGGCGCGTGACGCGCACGGGCAGGCGCCACGAGGACAAGAGCTTGGGGGTCCAGCAGCCTCCGGTAAAAAGGAAGTGGTCTCCTTCCCAGAGATGGCCCGCGGAATCGCGCAGGCCGCGGATGCCGTTTTTGTCCCGAATGATTTGCGCGATACGCACGTGCGGCCTGACTTTGGCGCCCTGCTTCTGGGCCAAGGACGCCAGGGCCTGGACCGCGCGGAAGGCCCAGATGATGCCGCCGTCCTTGTGAAAAAGCCCCCAGCGAACGGCCCGCGTGTTGATCATCGGATAGAGCTTGGCAATCTGCTTTTTTTCGAGGCGTTGAACCGGGATGCGCATGTCCTTGAGGACCTTGAGGCTTTCTTCCTCGTAGCCGTGCTCGGCCTCGGCCAAATCCAGCATCCCGTGCGGGCAGAACACGTCCGCTCCGTTTTCCTTGTTCAACTCCCGCCAAAACGCCAGCGCCTTGGCCGCCATCTCGGAATAAAACGCGTCCCGGCCGTGCGTCAGGCCGAAGAGCTGCAGGTGATCGCCGGAGGCGGACCAGCGGTTGGGAACCTCGTATTGATCGAGCAACGTGACCGGCACGCGGTTCTTGGAGAGCCAGTAGGCCGCGGAAACGCCGACGATGCCTCCGCCCACGATGACCACACCCTGCTTCGCCATGAGTGGATAGTTTATCTAATTTGCGCGAAGTTGCGGAATTATCCGGGAGCAGGTGCGCCCATTTGGAGACAGGATGGCCTTTTGGTCCCTTATCAAGGGAGACCTTCTCTTTAAAAAACTAATCGCGTATTATCGCTGTCTAAATTCCCTGTTTTCGGGCCCTTGACAGGTCAAGGCTCCGTCTTTACACTCCAGAAAGGGACATTCTATGCGAATACCTCCGGCGTTGGCCGCCGTCGGCTTGCTCCTGGCCCGCCCCGCATGCGGGCAGGAGATGAAAGCGGCCGACCCGGTGGAAGAAGCCTTCCTCCCTACCGGAGTTTCCGAGGCTTTTACCGCCATCGATACGAGCCTTTCCAGCATGGAACAAGCTCCGGATTACGCCTCTTTCACGGGCGATTTGCGGAATTTCGAAAGCGAGATCCCCGGGGTCAAGCCCCGAAACCGCCTGGCCGCGCTGCGCACGATGTCCGTGAGCCTCGGCGGTGAGGCGCGCCAGGCCCAGGACGCCGCCGGAAAAACCGCCGCGCCGCTGGATCAGGGCTTGGCGGACTTGGACAACGCAGTCGGCAACTGGTCGGACGCGGGCGGCTTCGCCCAGCAAATCCTGCGCGTCAATCCCAAGGACCCAGCCGCTTGGCTGAGCCTCTCCCAAGCGGACATGGGCTCGGGGCGCGCGCCGCAAGCCCTTGCGGCCGCGCAAAAATCAGCGGCTTTCGCCCCGAAAAATCCGGCCGCCTGGAGAAGCGAGGCCCTGGCCTACGCGGCCATGGGCAAAAAATCCCTCGCCGCGGGCGCGGCCAGGCGCGCCTTGTCTATTAATCCCGCGGACGCGGCTTCAAAGGCTCTTCTGCAGATTTTGAGCGAGAAAAATCCCCGCTTCCACCTGGGAAAAATCACGACCGGATGGGACAATCCCGCCGCGGGCGCCTTCCCCGGATCGGCCGGCTCCCTCGCGGCGCCGGGCTCCGCCGCGACTGTTGCCGTTTCGCCCAAAACCGCGGCTTATACCGCCGGCTCCGGGCTCGCGGCGCCCTCTCCGGCGCCGACTAACATCAACGGGCTTTTGCGGGACGCGGCGGATAAAATCGCCGTGGCGGATTACGCCGCCGCCTTGGCGGACGCAGCCCGAGCCGCGGAGATGAACCCCAAAAATCCGGCGGCTTACTACTACCAAGCCGCCGCGGACAACCTGCGCGGCCGCTATCAATCCGCCGTCGCCAAGGCCACGCGCGGCTTGGCCGTCGACCCGGCGGACGTCTTGCTGCGCGACGAGCGCGCCTGGTCGTTCAACCACCTAGGACGGGTGGAGGACGCCGTCGCCGACGCGAATTCGGTCCTGGAGAGCAACCCGCGAGATCCTTACGCTTACGCCAATCTCAGCCGGGCCAACGAGCAGGAAGGAGACATCCGCGACGCCTTGGCGGATTTGGGACGGGCCGCAGCGATAAATCCGGGCTTCGCGGCGCCCTATCAAGAGGCCCTGCGGCGCTACGGCCTGCTGCCGAAAAAAACCGAACAATTTCCGCCGCCGGCTCCCCGGCAAAACAGCCGCGACAGCACCTTCCTTTTGGTCTTGGCCAGTTCCCTGGTCGGCGGAACGCTCCTTGCCTTGGGCGTTCTGGGGTTGGTCCGGCGTTAAGACGTCTTGAAGGCTTCGGAAAAGGCCTTCAAGGTTTTTTCACGCGTCGGCGCGTCATGAGCCGTGGATAAGAACGCGGCCTCGAATTGAGCGGGCGGGAAATAAACCCCCCGCTCCAGCAGGCGGTTGAAGAAGCGCGCGAACGCGCGCGTATCCGAGCGCTTGGCCTCGGTAAAGTCGCGCACCGGTCCGGCGCTAAAGAACAGGGTGAACATGGAGCCCGCGACGTTGGCGTGGAGCAAAACCCCGGCTTTTCGGGCGGATTCCAACGCGCCAGAAACGATTTCCTTGGTGGCGGCCTCAAGCGCAGGGTAGGGGTTGGTCCGGCGCAAAAGCTCCAGGCATTTTCTCCCGGCGACCACGGCGACCGGATTTCCCGAGAGCGTGCCGGCCTGGTAGACCGGGCCCAGGGGCGCCAAGAGTTCCATGATGCCGCGCCGCCCGCCGAAAGCCGCCAAGGGAAAACCGCCACCCACGATTTTTCCTAGGCACGTCAAATCGGGCTTGATGCCGTAGATTTTTTGCGCGCCGCCCAAGCCGAGGCGAAAGCCCGTGATCACCTCGTCAAAAATCAAAAGAGCCTTGTGCGCGCGAGTTTCCGCCCGCAGCGTCTGCAAAAATCCGGCGGCGGGCAGGACCACGCCCATGTTGCCGGCCACGGGCTCGACGATGACGGCCGCGATGCCTTGGCCCCACTTCGCGAAAGCGGCCTTGACCGCCCGCGCGTCGTTGTAGGGAAGGACAACCGTGGTCTTGGCCCACGTTTCTGGCACGCCCGCCGAATCGGGAATTCCCAGCGTGGCGGCGGCGGAACCGGCGCCGACCAGCAGGCTGTCCACGTGGCCGTGGTAGCAGCCGGAAAACTTCACGATGAGGGAGCGGCCGGTGTAGGCCCTGGCCAGGCGCAGGGCCGAGCAGACCGCCTCCGTGCCCGAGCTGGTCAGGCGCGCGGACTCGATGGACGGGAAGGCCTTTTTGACGGCCTCTATTAAAAGCGCTTCGGCTTCGGTTGCCGCGCCGAAGGTCGTGCCCCTCTCCATCGCGCTTTTCGCCGCGGCAAGAATTTCCCGCCGAGCATGGCCGAAAATCAAGGGGCCCCAAGACAGGCAGTAATCTACGTAGCGGCGGCCATCCGCGTCGAAAAGACAGGCGCCCGAGCCGCGCGCGGCGAAAATCGGAGTCCCGCCGACGGCCTTGAACGCGCGGACCGGAGAGTTGACGCCGCCCGGCATCGCGCGCAGCGCCCGGCTAAAGAGCCGCCGGGATTTTACGCCAGCCACTGCGCGGCCTCCAAGGCGTGGTAGGTAACGATGAAATCGGCTCCAGCACGCTTAATCGCGGTCAAGGCTTCCAACGTCGCTTTTTTTCCGTCTATCCACCCCGCCTTGGCCGCGGCCTTGATCATGGAAAATTCACCCGAAACGCTGTAGGCCGCGACCGGGGCCGGGCACTTTTGGCGCACGGCGGACAAAACGTCCAGGTAGGGCAGCGCGGGCTTGACCATGATGATGTCCGCGCCCTCCTGGATATCCAGTGCCGCTTCGCGCAAGGCCTCGCGGGCGTTGGCCGGGTCCATCTGATAGGACGAGCGGTCGCCGAACTTGGGCGGAGACTCGGCCGCGTCGCGGAAGGGGCCGTAGAAGGCGCTGGCGTATTTCGCGGCGTAGGCGAGAATCGGAGTTTCGGAAAAGCCCTCGGCGTCCAGGCCCCGGCGGATGGCCGCGACTTGCCCGTCCATCATGCCGCTGGGCGCCACGACGTCGACGCCGGAGCGAGCCTGGGACACGGCTGTCCGCGCGCAGAATTCAAGAGTCTCGTCGTTGATCACGCGGCCTTTGCGGACGATGCCGCAGTGGCCGTGGTCGGTGTACTCGCAGAAGCACAGGTCCGCGATGACGACCAGGTCCGGAAATTTAGCCTTGGCCGCGGCCGCGGCGCGCTGCACGATGCCGTCCTTGGCCCAGGCGCCCGAGCCGCGCGCGTCTTTCTTTTCGGGAATGCCGAAGAGGATGATGGCGGGAATGCCCACGGAAACGGCGACGGAAAGCGCCTTTAAGAATTCGTCCGTGGAATACTGAAAATGACCGGGCATGGCGGCAATGGGGCGTTTTTGGGCGCGCCCAGGCCGGATGAAAAACGGCAGGACGAAGTTCTCCGGCGACAACGAGGTTTCCCGGACCAGGCGGCGCAGGCCCGGGCTTTGCCGCAAGCGGCGGGGACGCTCAGTTGGAAACGCCATCGGTTTTTCTCAAATCAGAGGAGGCGGCCTGTACCCCGAATTCTGTCTGGCCCCGCCGCTTGCGCGGACGCGGAGCGAGGGAATCATTTCTCTGATGCGGCCACCGGACGGCCGCCTCGTCTATCACCCGAGGTTGCGCGGGCCGCGCGAACCGCCCTACTGCCTTGCTCCCGGCGGGGTTTGCCTGGACCCGCCGCCTCGCGGCGGCGGCGGTGAGCTCTTGCCTCGCCTTTTCACCCTTGCCCGTCCCGGCGAAGCCGGGACCGGCGGTTTGTTTCTGTGGCACTTTCCATCGCCCGGGCCTTTCGCCCCGGGCGTCCCGCCTTTCGGCGGGCGCCGCGCCCTGTGGAGTTCGGAGGTTCCTCTCCGCCGCCAAGAAAGACGGCGAAGCGACTCCCCGGCCGCCTCCCAAATTCATGATTTTGCCCCCGCGCGTCCGCGTCTTATGCGGTTTGAGCCGTCAAAGATTCCGGACGGTAAAGAATTCGCTGGCAGTTCTCGCAGGCCACCACTTGGTTTGCCCGGGTCAAATTGACGATGACCTGCGGAGCCAGGGAGATGCGGCAAGCGCCGCAGTGCCCCCCGTCCGCCGCGACGACGGCGTCAAGCTTGCCGCGGGCCCGGATATGCTCGTAAAGCTTGACCGCCTCGCCGCTCGCCGCGCCCACGGACTCGTTGCGCTGCGCTAGGGCCGATTCAAACGTTCCCTTGACCTCGGCCAACCGCGCCTCGGCCCGCGCGATTTCGCCATTGATGCCCTTTTCCACCGCCGCGATGTCCCCGGCCAAAGCCTTTTCCTCGCGGCGCGCTTGGTCGATTTGCTCCATGATCTCCAAAATTTTGGTTTCAATCTCTCCGGCGGCGGCCTTGTCCTTGTCGATCTCGGATTGCAGGGCCTTGAAGGCCTCGTTGGTTTTTACCGCGTTTAATTCGCGGCCGTGCTTTTGCGCCGACTCTTCTTTCTGCGCCAACTCAAGCTCTTTCTCTTTCTTCTTTTTTTCCAGATCGAGAGCCTTTGTTTTCGCCGCGGCGGCGCGAGATTTTTCCGCCTCGATTTTCGCCCGCAATCCCGCGATTTCCTCGGGGATTGCGGCCATATCGGCCTTCAGGGCGTCAAGAACTTTATCGCGCTCCTGAAGCGCGATGAGGCCCTTGAGGGACTCCTTGGAGAGAAGCATCTTTTTATTATTATACAATTAAAATACCGACGATGAAACAATCGGCTTTTTCCACCCGCGCGCGGAGCCGCTGAAGAAACATGCCGCCGTCCATCGAAGCCTTCGAGAGTCTTTTTGAAATCGGGCGGCTGCTGTCCTCGAAGCTGGACTTGGACGACCTCCTGCGCACCATCCTGGAGACGGCCGCGCGCGTGGTCGGCTCCCAAAGCGCCTCTCTTCTTCTCCAGGATGAGCAAACGCAGGAGCTCTACTTCCACGTGGCCCTGGGCCTGGGGGAAGCGGCCGCGCGCGTGCGCCTGAAGCCCGGCCAGGGAATCGCGGGCTCCGTGGCCCAGAGCCGAAAAGGCGAGATCATTTCCGACGTCCGCGAGGACGCGCGCTGGTCGCCGGAGACGGACGCGCGCTCTGGTTTTGTCACCCGCTCCATCTTGGCCGTGCCGCTGGTCGTCCGCGGGCGCCTGCTGGGCATCCTCGAAGCCATCAATAAAACCGACGGCGCCTTCACGGACGACGACCTGCGCAGCTTCGAGGCTTTCGCGTCCCAGGCGAGCGTGGCCATCGAGAACGCGCGGCTTTTTTCCTCTCTCAAGGAGGAAAAAGCCAAGCTGGACATGGTCTTCGCCGAAATGACCGACGGCGTCATCCTCTCCGATCCGGCGGGCCGCGTCCTGCTCGCCAATCCCGCGGCCAAACGGCTCCTGGGGCTGGACTCCTCAAACACGCCGCTGACAGAGGCCTGGGGAGGGTTTTCCCTATCCCTTCCGCTTGAAACGCTGCTCTCCTCACCGACCCACGCCTCCTTTGAGGCTCGGCGCGACGCGCCCCAAACCCTTATTCTGGGCGTGTCCACCGGCCCTTTTGGCCCGGCGGACACGAAAACGGCCCCCGCCGCAAACGTCCGCCTGCCCCGGCTCTGGATATTCCGGGACGAAACCGAGGATCGGCAGAAAGACCGGCTCAAGCGCACGTTCTTGTCCTTGATTTCCCATAAGCTGAGAACGCCGCTGACCGCGGTCATCGGCTACTCGGAGATGCTTCTGGGCGGTTTGGAAGCTGGAAAATCGGATCCGGCTCAGCAAAAGGCCCTTGAGGCCATCACCCTCCAGGGCCGCAAGCTCGCGGACTTGGTCGATCGCCTAGTACGCTACGTGACCCTGGAAAGCCCCGCGGGCGCGCCGCGTGCGGACGCGCCCTGCTCGCTCGATGCGGCCGTTTCCGAGGCTCTGGGCGGCCTCGCCGAACGGCTGCCCTCCGGAGCCGCGCTCGACTACAAAAAACCCGCCCAAGACCCGCGCGTCTTGGGAAGCCGGGAGCAAATCATCGAAGCGGTAAAAAATCTGGTGGACAACGCCGTCAAGTTCAACGCCAAGTCCGCCAAGCGCGTCGAAATCAAAATCGAACAAAAAGACGGTTGGGCGGCGCTCGTCGTTTCGGATGACGGCCCGGGAATTCCGCCCGAGGAGCAGGAAAAAATATTCAGCCAGTTCCACCAAGTGGAGGCGTCCTTCACCGGTCAAGTGGAAGGATGGGGCTTGGGGCTGCCCTTCGTCAAGAAGGTCGCCGAAATTCACGGCGGCCGGGTGGAACTCGACTCGCACCTGGGCCGGGGCACGCGCGTGAGCGTCTTCCTGCCGGCTCTTAAAGAGGAGAAATCATGAGACTCCTGGATATCCCCCGAACCGCGGACTACGCGCCGCTGCTCTCCGGGCCCGGCTACGGGGAGTTTTTCCTGGAGGCCACCGAGAACCTCTCCATTCTTTTCGAGGACTCCAAGGTCGAGGCCGTCGGCCAGGGCTCCGATTCCGGCATATCCTTGCGCTTTCTGCGGCGCGCAGGAAGCGGCGTCGAGACCCTGATGTCAAGCTCCAAGGGCACGGACGCGGCGGCGGCGGCCCGGCTGCGAAAAAATCTCCTGGACGGACAGGGCTCGCAACGAGCCGTTTCATTGCAACCCTGGTCATTTTTCCGCCCGCCCATCCGCATCGCGCCGGAAGAAAAATCCCTGGATGAAAAAATAGCGCTGCTGCGCTCCTTGGACACGCTTATCCGCGCGGAGTTCCCCCGCATCCGCCAAGTCAGCCTTAGCTACGGCGAAGGCCGCCGAAACCTGGCGATTTTAAATTCCGATGGACACTGCCGCTTCCAAGAGCGCACGGCCGTCATTTTTTCCGTCTCGGTCGTGGCGGAGAAAGACGGCGTGCTGCAGACCGGCCGCGAGGTTGCGGGCGCGCTCAAAGGCTACGAAATTTTGGAGGACCAGGATCCCCGGACCTTGGCGCGCCAAGCCGCGCGCCGAGCCTTGGCCAAGCTGGAGGCGCCCAAAGCCAAAGCAGGAGAAATGCCCGTCATCCTCGCCAGTTCGGCCGGAGGAACTTTCATTCACGAGGCCATCGGGCATTCCTTGGAGGCGGATCACGTTCAGGAAGGAAGCTCTCCGGCTTACAAAGGCAAAATCGGAAAAACCATCGCGCCCGAGGCTCTTTCGGTCATCGACGATCCGACCATCCCCTTCGCCCGCGGCAGCTTCGGCTTCGATGACGAGGGCGTCGTCGCCGCGCCGACCGTGCTGGTGAAAAATGGAGTGCTCCAGGGCTATCTTCACAGCCGCGTGACCGCCATGGAGGAAGGCCTGTCCTCCAACGGGCACGGCCGCCGGGAGTCCTACGCTTGCGCGCCCATTCCCAGGATGTCCAATCTCTATATCGCTCCGGGCTCCGATAATCCGGCCGGAATCTTGAAAGGTCTCAAGGCCGGGCTTTTGGTCACGCGCATGGGCGGCGGCGAGGTGAACACCGCCACCGGCGATTTTGTCTTCGAGGTGGACGAGGGCTATTGGATCGAGAACGGCGTCAGGAAGCATTTGGTGCGGGACGCGAATCTTCTGGGCGTGGGCCCGGAAACGCTCATATCCATCGACAAGATCGGCTGGGACATCGGCTGGGGCATCGGAACCTGCGGCAAAAGCGGGCAGGGCGTTCCCGTCTCGGATGCCCAACCGACCATCCGCATCCCCAAGCTGCTGGTGGGAGGCGCGCATGAGTAAAGCCCTAAGCGTCTTCTTCGCGGCGGCACTCTCGCCCGCCGGAGCGTGGGCCATGGGCCGCACGCCGTCGGCGTTTTCCGCGCAGGCCGTGGCGCCCGTGGCCCGGTGGCAAGGCGCTTTTTGCTCCGTGGTCAAGCCCGAGGAAGACGTCGTTGCCAACGCCGATGAGTGGGCCGCCCTCTGGCGGAAAATCGGCGTGCCGGCCCCGAGCGTGGACCTATCCAAAAATTTCGCGGCGGCGGTCTTCCTGGGGACCCGCCCCACGGGCGGATACGGCGTCGCATTCTTGGACGCGGCCATCGAACAGGGAACGCTCATCATCCCTTATCACGAAAAAAAGCCCTCGGGCATGGTGTTCGAGGCGCTTACCCAGCCTTACGCCGTGCAGCTCTATCCCAAAACAGCCCTGCCCGTCCGCCTGGAAAACGCGGCGCACGGCGGCCGCGAAAAAAACCAGTGAGGCACGCGGCCGTCTGGCTAGCTTTGGCCGCCGCTCTCGGCGGCGCGGCGTTGGCGCAAGGCGGCGCGCAAAGCCAGAATTCTTCCTCCGATTTGTGGGGCATGGACTCCAGGCACAAGGCCATAGTCGACAGGACGACCGGCATCTACAAGGACGGCAAAACCGCCGCCGGCCTTAACGGCGGCATCCGCCCCGAGGAGCAGGCGGAAATTCTAAGCACCATGTTTGAGGGGCAGAGCGCCGACATCCGCAAAATCATCACTCCCCAAGCCTCGCCGCCGGGAGCCGCAGCCGCCTCTGGACCGCAAGCCGCCGGATACCTGGATCGCTTGAGCCTTTCCAACCTGACCGGATATTCCCAGAAAATCCAGGCCCTGCAGAGCCGCTTGAACGCGCAAGCCGCCGGGATTCCCGGCGCGCCGCGTCTTAATGAAACGGGAAAGCTCGATTACCCGACGTTGAGCTATCCCCGCTACGTCCTCTACTACGATTTGTCGCAAATAGAATCCAGGCTCAGCGCGGAAAAAATTTCCGGAGGCGGAAATTTTTCCGACAATCCCGCGGCCAAAAAACAGGAGGAAGCCCTTTCGCGCGCCGAGTCGGCCATCGCGAACTTCGATCAAGCGGCCCAGGCCGCGAAAAATCCCGAAAGAATCACGGTCTCCCTCATCCGTTCCCTCAGCGCCAAGCAAAAAGAGGCGTCTCGTTGGATATCCGAGGCCGCGCTGCTGCAGGAACAATCCCGCGCGGAGCGGCGCCAAGCGCTTTTCAGCCAGGCCCTTTACACGCTTGTCCTGGAGGCGCCCGTGGACGACGGCGCTAAGAAGGCCTACATCGCCCAAGGAAAAAGTTTTTTCTCGGCCCTGAGGGAAATTGGAGACGAGGACGGCCGCGCGGCGCATCTGCTCGAATCAAAATTCTGGCAAGTGTCGCTGCCTTTGGTGGCGCGCGTCGAGTCCCGCAATGCCGCGCTCAACAAAAATATTTCCCGTTACCTGCCGGACTACGTCAAGACTCCATACCTTCTCGATTCCCTATCCAAACAAAACCCTACGCCTGGGTTATGGAACAAGATATCGGCCTGGATTTTTCCCGCCGGCGCTCCGGCCAGAAGCGCGGCCCGACGGGCCGACGCGCTGAGCCGCCTGACCGAGGCTTTTCGGGACATCGCCGCCGGCAATTTGGAAGCCGCTCATGCCGTTCTAGAGCTCGCCGGCTCCTCCGGCTCTTAGCGCCCGATTTCCGAAACGGCCCGAGCCGCAGCCCAGCGCACTTCCGGCGAGGAATCGCCGCTCTTCATCCGAAGCAGAAGGGGGGCGAGTTTTTTCCGCGCCGACAACACGGGGTAGTTCGCGATTGACAAGTCGGCGACGGCCGAGAGGCGCACGCTGCCTTCCGGATCCAAAAGAGCGCGGCGGAGAAGAAGAAAAACGCGCGGAGCCCAGCTGTGCGCGGCGGCCAGGGCCGCTCCAATCTTCTGCGCCCGGCTTCCCGATTCAAGAAGCTGAGAAATTTCCGCCAGCGCGGCCGGGCCCATTTTTCCCAGCGCGAAAGCCGCCGCGATGCGGACCCGCGCACGTTTGGCGTCCAAGAAGCGGGAAATTTCGATCGCGTCACGGGAATGCCCGATGCCGCCTAGAGCCAAAAGCGCCGCGGCCCGCACCTCAGGGCTCGGGTCCCGCAAAGCTCGCAAGAGCGCCCGCCGGCTGCGTCCCTCTTGGCGCAGGGAGGCGCGGATTTCACGTTGGAACATTGGGGCGTCTTGAATCGCGCGCGCGCGGACTTGGCGCGCAAACTCGGCAGCCGCCGGGCCACCCGCCGAATCAAAGGGATTAGACGCCTTGAACGCGAGGATCTCTTCGTCCGCCGGTGAAAACGCTATATCCGCCGAGAGAATGGAGTAGTAGTCGCCAAGCGTCCGCCGGCCGAGTTCATCAGATTCCAGGGCGGTCAGCGGCGCCGTGGAAACCGCGACTCCCCGCGCCAAGCGCAAAAGCCCCAGGCGACCCATTTCCGTGCCCGGTTCGCCGTCCAGCCAATGCCCCAAAACGGCGGCGGCCTGTGCTCGAACCCGCCAATCCAGATCGGTCTTGAGCGCTTTAAAAACGGCCGTCCACGCGGCCGCAGACGGCGCGGACTCAAGCAGGTCCAGAAGCAGGGCCTTCTTCAGCCCGCGCGCGCCGCGCAAAGCCCCTAAATCAGCGCCAGCCAGCCGCTCTCCCTGGGCCGCGGCGGCCAGCCGGATCCAAAGAAGCTCGTCGAAATTCTTCGGCGAAAGAAGGCCGGGAAGCCGCGCCGCTTCCCGCGGACTAAACGACAAGAGCCTGAGCATCGCGTGCGCGGCTGTGGTCCCATCGAGATTGGTTGAAGCCAGAACGAAAAGGCAATCCTTCAGCGCGTCGGGATGGGGTTCGCCCGCGCCGACAAGAATTTTTCCCAACGCGGCCCTCTCCCGGGCCGCGGACCGAGCGCGCAACGCCGGGTTCTCGGGCCAAGTCGGAGCGGGATGCGCCGGACCGGGGCCGACGATCAAATCTCCCGAGGAAATCGCCGCTCCCCACGGCCCGAAGCGAAGCGCGGTATTTCCGCGAACCGCTCCCTGCGTCCATGGCTCCCGCAGGACGTTGCCGTCGCCGGAAATATCGGCCAGAACATAACTCGGCCCGTCGCGCCCGATATTTCCAAAGCCGAAATCAGGAAGTTCGAGAACGTTTCCACTGCCCGAGACTTGAACGAGGGCCTCGCCATTGATCTGCGCGCTGGCCGAGGCCCATTGCGAATAGAGCGTGTTGGAATCCCCTTCGACCGAAAGGCTCCCGATTCCCCGATCCCAGCCGAAAGCAGGCCCGACGCCCCAGTTTTCGATCGTGTTGCCGCTTCCTTTTATAACCAGACCGCCGATGGCCATATGAATCCCGGAGCCTTGGCCGTAGCGCCTGGCCAAAAGACGGTTTTCGTTTCCAAAAATCGCAAGTTCTCCGAACCCGTGCCAGTATCCGCTTCCCTGCGCATTGTAGCTCGAGTCCAGCCTCGCGCCGCTGCCGTCAAGGACCGCCAACCCGACGCCGCCCGCCGCAAAAGCCCTTGGACCGTACCCGGCGCCCTGGCACAGGCTCAAAAACGCCTTGTCCTCATGACCGTCCGGCTCGGCGAATCCGCAGGAAAGGCGCGCGCCGTTTCCCCGCAGACGAAAAAGCCCCGCGCCGTTGGAAAACCCGAAACCCTGCGCGGCGAAGTCGGCGGACAAATCCGCGCCGGCGCCGCTGGAAAGAAAAACCCCGGCGCCGAAGGCTCCGGCGCCCTGGGAAAAACTCCCGCTCTTTATTTCAAGCGAAGCGCCTTCCACATCAAGGGCTCCAACCCCGAACAAGCCGGCCCCCGCCGAAAAATCCCCCGCCGAAATCGCCGCGCGACCGGCTTCAGGCAAAAACATCATCCCGATGCCCAGGACTCCGCTTCCCGCGGCCGGACCCGAACTCTGCACGACCGCGTTTTTTCCCAAATCAATGACGACGCGGATTTGGCCGGGCCCCGCGGCCGCCGCGGGGCCGCGATAAACGTCGCCGTCTCCAAAATCGATGATCAGGACCGCGGCCGATAAATCCGCCGGGCCGTAATCGTCCAAAGCCGCGCCGGAAAGAACCACCGCCCCTCCCGGCAAATCCCAACGCATCCTGGGAAACGCCCGCATGCGGCCCGCCTCTTCTCTCAGGACGGGCATTTCCCGCTCGACGCTCCCGGCCACGCCCGCAGCCGCGGCGAAAAGCGCCGCGCGATTAAACTTGACCGCGGCGTCGTAATACGCGGGGCGCGGCCGCGCGGCCGGCTGATCGGTCAAAACCGCGGCGAAAAAATCCAGCGCCGCGCCGCGTTGGGCGGGCGGCAGCGAATTGACGGCCTCATCGAGGAAAACCTGCGCCGTCGCGACGGCGTCATAAATTCGGCCCAGCGATTCCAAGACGCGCGGGGAAGCGCCGCGCCGCAGCGCCTGGCGCATGACGCTTTCTGGCAGGGAGGCCTCGACGCGAACCGCCGCCGGTTGGGCCGAAACGCTCAAGAACCGCCGAGCCGCGCCCAAGGCGGCAAAAACGCCATCATCCGCATCAAGCGCGCCGGCCCAGGAACGGGAACGGCCGGGAATCTCCAAGGGACGGGAAAGCAGAAGCTCGATTTCCGGCGCGGCCATGGGCGCCGGCCAACGCGAGGGAATCTCATCCCAATCGGCTCGGGAAACGCCCAATGCAGCCAGCCCCTGCGCCAGGGCGGTTTGCGATTTGCCTAGAACCTCGGCGCAAGCAGTGCTTGCTCCCCAGGCAAGAACCGCGAGAAGCGCGGCCGCCAGAGGAGCGGATTTCATTCCGGGGCGACGGGACTCGCCAGGCGCAGAGGGACTTGGCACGAATCCGCGAAAAAAGGCAGCAGCGACTTGATTTTCGGCATAGACTGCTCTGCCGCGCGCTCCCCCGCCTCAATGAGGGCTTTGGCTTTGTCCAGCTGCGTCCATGAAAAGCCGGCCAATTCCGGCCGTATGACGACGTCCGCCAAACCCAAGCGCGCCTGGGCTACCCAGGTTTCCATGGTGAAAAACATCTGGGAAAAGGTCCGGAACATGGAGGGCGCCTTGAACGCTCCCGGCAGAGGCAGGCTTTCCAAAATGGCGGCGCCGGCCGCCGCGACGCCGTCTTCCTTCGGGGCGAAACCACCTCCCGAGGAGCCGATGGGGCCGATGACCTCGGAGGCGATGACGATGTCGGCCCCTAACGACGGCAGGATGCTGACGGGAACGGGATTGACCAAACCCCCGTCGACTAAATAGCGCCCGGAAAGGCGGTACGGGGAAAAAATCAGGGGAATCCCGCAGCTGGCCCGGACGGCCTCGGCCACCCGGCCTTCTTTAAGAACAATCTCTTCGCCGTTTTCGATATCAGTGGCCACACAGGCGAACGGCGTCGCCATATCCTGGAATTCCCTGGAGCCGAAATAGGACCGCAAAAGGCGCAGGAGGGTTTCTCCCGCGAATAGGCCAGAGCGCGGCACGGTCAAATCCCAAAGCAGGTTCTCATAAATCCAGCCTCGGTCGATGGAGCAGGCGATGTCCTCCATCTCTTCCGGCTCTATGCCCAGGGCGAACATGCCGCCCAAAAACGAACCCATGGAAGATCCCGCAACCGCATCGATGGGAATCCCGTGTTTTTTAAAAACTTTGAGGATTCCTATGTGCGCGAAGCCGAAAGCCGCGCCGGAACCGAGCGCCAAACCCACCCGCAGCCCTGAAAGTTCCCGGGCCAGTCGGCCGATGGCGCGCCTGGCGCTCGGGCCAGCGTCCAGCGCGGCGTAAGCAGACCTGGTCCTCGCGTATTCCGCGGCGATGGCGCCGGGCCAGGGAAAAATCTGCGGACTCGAGCCGGAGGGCGCGGCCGCGTCCTCCGGCTCCATTTCCCCCAGCCAAATCCGCGTTACCCTCCGGGCGCCGGCGGCGGGAAATATTTGCCCCTCCAATTGGCGGTATTGCGGCTTGTATGAGGAAGATCCCGCCAGGAGCACCACGTCGGCTTCGGACAAAACGGCTTTCTGCGCCGAACTGGAATTGGCGCCCGAGCAGATCAGGACGTAGTCGTGCGACTCGCGCAGAATATTCAGAAAAAGATAAATCGCCTGCTCCCTAAACTCGTCGAAAACGCCTGCTGGAAGATTGAGAACCTTCAACCCCGAGGCGTGCTGCTGAATCATGGTCTTAATGAGCCTGGGATCGCGAAAATTGGCTTCCAGCAGCATGCCGCGGCTGACCAAGACCGGTGTCAACCCCAAGGCCCGCGCGATGCCGCCCGCCTCGGAGGACATATCGACCACGAGCACGCTGCGCCGGCTTTGCTCCGAGAGCTCCAGGGCCAGGTGCAGGCAAAAAAGGAGCCGGTCCTCGGTTCCTAAGGCCGCGCTCAATGACACCAGTTGGCTGTGCGCCCTGGCGAGATCCTTGCCGGCGCCGCCGGCGGGCACCAGCCGCCGCGCCAGGACGCGGGAAATATGCAGAAGGACCGAGGGCCTGTCGCGCAGCATTTGCTCGAAATCCCCGCGCACCATCTTCAGAAACTCGCAGGTTGTCAAAAGCTTGACCGTCATGGACCGGGGCTCCCCGGTCAGAAGGCCGCCCTCGCCGATGATTTCGCCGCGGCCCAAGACCGCGACCATGTTTTCCAAATCGCCGAAGGCGTGGATGATGCCCACCTGCCCCGAAGTGATGATGTAAAAGGCGTCCGCGTCGTCCCCTGGTTTAAAAAGGACGGAACCCTTGGAAAAAGAGATGGGCTGAAGGCAGGACGCGATGGAGCTGATATCCTCCGAAGAAAGCCCGGAAAAAAACGGAATGCGCTTTAAAAAAGGCTCCTGGAGGGAAATTTCCTCGGGAGTCATTTTGATATAATGGAGGGCAGGTCCCAGAAGGCGCAGGCCAAGAGTCCGATCACCGTCTTGGAATCCTTTATTTTTCCGGAACGCACCAGCCGCAAAGCTTGGCGGAAAGGGACGATTTCCGCCGCCAGGAACTCGTCGGCGTCGCATGCCGACTTGCCGGCCGTAAGGCCGGAGGCCGTAAAAATATGAATAATCTCGTTGGCGAACGCCGGAGTCGGGTAATAGGAAATCAGTTTTTTGACGGACTTGGCCCGGTACCCGGTTTCCTCGGCGAGTTCGCGCCGGACGCAGGCCAGGGGCTTCTCCGCGCCGTCGAGCTTGCCGGCCGGGATTTCCAGCGTCTCTTCCCCCACCGGATAGCGGTATTGGCGCACCAGGACGATGCGCTTCGCGTCGATAAACGGAACGACGGCCCCCGCGCCGGGATGATCCAGATATTGGCGTTTGGCCCGGCGCCCGTCGGGAAGCGCGACGTCGTCGACGCAGAAATCAACGCTGCCCCGGTAAAGGCGGCGCCGGCGGACGCAGGTTTCCAGGAAAGAAGCGGGCCCGCCGCTGTGTTTTGTCAAATTCGCCCCTTGAACCGGCCGTCGGGCATTATAAAACAATAGCCATGGCGACTTCCACCGCGTCCACGGCCGAATTCGTTCATCTGCACAACCACTCCGAGTACTCCCTCATGGACGGGCTCATCCGGCTGAGCTCCCGCGACGGCAAGCCCTCGGAGACGCTCAAAAACCTGGCCTCCCGTAAAACCAGGGCCATCGCGCTCACCGATCACGGCAACATGTACGGCGCCGTCGAATTCTACCTGCAGTGCTCCGCGGTCGGCGTCAACCCCATCATCGGCAGCGAAATGTACCTCTCCAAGGGATCGCGGACGGACCGAGGGCATTCGCAAAAAGAAAATTGCCACTTGACCGTTCTGGCGAAAAACCTGGACGGCTACCGCAACTTGATGAAGCTCTCCACCATCGGATTCATGGAGGGCTATTATTACGATCCCCGCATCGACAAGGACGTGCTCGCCCAGTGCGGGAAAGGCCTCATCGTCTTGTCCGGCTGTCTTAAGTCCGAAATCAGCCAGGCCATCACTTCCGGCGACCTGACCCAGGCCGAACGCTTGGCCGTTCGCTTTCGCGACAGCCTGGAGCCCGAGAGCTTTTACCTGGAGATCATGGACCACGGCCTGGAAAAGCAGCGTCAGGTCACGGCCGCGCTTTTGGAGATTCATAAAAGAACCGGAATTCCCCTGGTCGCCACCAACGACTGCCATTACGCCCACAAGGACGACTTCGAGGCGCACGACGCGCGCGTGTGCATCTCCACGGGACGAAAAATCGCGGATGCGGATCGCCTGCGCTTCGAGAGCCACGAGTTCTACTTGAAGACCCCGGAGGAGATGGCGGCGCTGTTCTCCTTCGCGCCCGAGGCCCTCTCCAATACGCTCAAGATCGCCGAGATGTGCCACATCCAGATACCCCTGGATCAAACGATTCTGCCGGACTTCGACGTTCCCAAGGGACACACCCAGGATTCCTACCTTGAATCGCTTTGCCTGGAGGGCCTAAAAGATCGCCTGGGCGGCGTGGCGCCCGAGTACCGCGAGCGCTTGAGTTACGAGCTTTCCGTCATCAAGCGCATGGGGTTCTCCGCCTACTTTCTAATTGTCTGGGACTTCATCAACTACGCGCGAGCCAACGGCGTCCCGGTCGGCCCCGGGCGCGGCTCGGGCGCCGGCTCCTTGGTCGCCTACGCGCTCAAAATCACCAGCCTCGACCCGCTCAAGCACGGCCTGCTCTTCGAGCGCTTCTTGAACCCCGACCGCAAGTCCATGCCCGATCTGGACATCGACTTCGCGGACACCGGCCGCGAAAAAGTCATCGAATACGTCCGCGGAAAGTACGGGGCCGAGAGCGTCGCGCAAATCATCACCTTCGGCTCCCTGGGCGCCAAACTCGTCGTGCGCGACGTGAGCCGGGTCATGGGGCTTCCCATCTCGGACGCGGACCGCATCGCCAAGCTCATTCCCGGCGGGCCCAACGTCAGCCTCTACGAATCCATGAAAAGCCCGGAGATGCTGGCCGCGGCCAAGGATCCGCGCATCAAGAAATTGCTGGATCTCTCGCTGCGCCTAGAAGGCTTAAAGCGCCATACCGGCGTGCACGCGGCCGGCACCGTCATCACCCGCGATCCGGTCGCCAACCACGCGCCTTTGGCCAAGAGCTCCCGCTCCGACGTGGTCACGACCCAGTACGACGGCGACGTGCTGCCCAAGCTGGGCCTGCTGAAAATCGATTTCCTGGGCTTGCGCACGCTCTCCATCATCACCGACGCCGTGGATTACGTGCGCGCGCGCCAAAACCCCGCCTTCGACATCGACAAAGTCCCCATGGATGACGCCAAGACCTTCGAACTCCTGCGCTCGGCCAAGGCCCTGGCGGTCTTCCAGCTCGACAGCCAGGGCATGCGCGATCTGCTGTTCCGCATGAAGCCTTCGGCCTTCAGCGACATCGTCTCCCTCATCGCGCTGTTCCGCCCAGGCCCCATGCAGTCGGGCATGCTCGACATGTTCGTGGAACGCAAGCATGGAAAAAAGAAGGTTGCTTATGATCATAAGCTTCTGGAGCCCATCCTGAAGGACACCTACGGCTGCATCGTCTTCCAAGAGCAGGTCATGGAAATCTCCAAGACCTTGGCCGGGTTCACTCCCGGGCAGGCGGACGGGCTGCGCAAGGCCATGGGCAAGAAAATTCCGGAAGAGCTGGAAAAAATGCGCGACACCTTCGTCAAGGGCGCGGGCGAGCGCAATATAGCCGCCAAGCTGGCCAACAAAATTTACGATCAAATGGTGCAGTTCGGGGGCTACGGCTTCAACAAGTCTCATTCCGCGGCCTACGGCGTTCTGGCCTACCAGACCGCGTACTTGAAGGCCAGCTTCCCGGTCGAGTTCATGACCGCGGTCCTCTCCTCGGAAATCGGCCACTCCGCCGTGGACGTCGAAGGCAAAGAGAACAAAATGGTGACGTACCTCGAAGAATCCAAGAGCATGGGCATCCCCATTTTGCCGCCCGACGTCCAAAAATCGGAGGCGCGCTTCTCCATCGAGGATTCCGGGGCCATCCGCTTCGGCCTGGTGGCCGTCAAGAACGTCGGCGCGGGCGCGGCGCAGTCCATCATCGAAGCCAGGAAGCAAGGCGCGTTTAAAGGCCTGGACGACTTCTGCGAGCGCATCGACGTCCACGCCGCCAACCGCAAGGCGATAGAGTCGCTCATCAAGGCCGGCGCCTTGGATTGCCTGCTGCCCGGCCAGCCGCCCGGCGCGGTCCGCGGCCGCCTTTTGTCCGCGGTTGAATCCGTCCTGGAACGTTCGGCGCGCCGCCGGCAGGACATCGAGTCGGGGCAGGGTCTTTTATTCGAAGCTTTCGGTCCCGAGGCGCCCGCCGGAGCGCTCCCGGAAGGCAAACCTTTGAACGATTCGGAGATTCTCAAGAATGAAAAAGAGGTCCTTGGCTTTTACTTCTCGGGCCACCCCCTTTTGAGCGTCAAGGACAAGCTGTCCTGCGCGGCGACGCACGAAATCGCCAAGTTGGGCCAGGACATTTCCGGCCCCGTGCGCCTGGCCGGCCTTCTGGTGCATGTCAAGCGCATGGTCACCAAATCCAAGGGTGAAAACATGGCCAAGGCCACTTTAGAGGATCTCTCGGGAGAAATCGATCTGCTCATTTTCCCCAAGGCCTACGCCTCGGGGCTGGGCGACCGCTTGAGGGCCGGGGAATTCGTCGCGGTCTCGGGACGCCTGAGCTTCCGCGGCGAGGGTCCTGGCGGCAAATCGGAGAGCCCGTCCCCCGGGGGCTCCGCTGAAGTTATCGTGGACGACATACTGCCCCTGGACGCCGCGCTCGTGCGCTTTGGCCACCGCTTGAAGCTTTTCCCGGGCGCTAAAGCCGGCGACGCGGCGGCCTTGGAAGAGCTTAAAACCGTGCTGGAAACCGCGCACGGATCGTGCCACGTCCTTTTGGAGCAGCGCACGGCGGAAGGCTTGGCTTGGCTGGAAACCGATTATTGGGTGCGTCCGGAGCAAAATTTGCTAAAATCCATCGAAAGAATTTTTGGGGAAAAATCATGGCGGATAGAAAGCGCATCCTAATCGCGGACGACGATCCGGACCTTCTGGAGCTTCTCCAGACCTACCTGACGCAGCAGGGCTACGACGTCGTCGCCGCGGCCAACGGCAAGGACGCGCTCAAGCTGGCGCTCAGCGAAACCCTGGACCTCATCATGCTCGACGTCATGATGCCCTACATCGACGGATACCACGTGGCCTACGAGGTGAGCAATAAGCTGGGGGACAAGGCGCCCCGCATCGTCATCGTGACCAGCCGAAACACCAGCCGCGAGCAGGGCATCGCCTTGATGAGCGGCGCCTATGAAATCATCCAGAAGCCGTTCGACATGAGCCAACTCTCCACGCGCGTGGCCCAAATCATCGCCGGCTCCGGCGCGGCCAAGTAACGCGCCATGGGACGCGCGCGCGCATTAGCGCTTTTTTTGGTCCTGGGACTCTGCGCCGGGGCGCGCGCCCAATCCGACGCGGCCGCGCCGGCTCCGGCAAACGCGCCCAAGCCCTACATTCCCATCCGTCCTCTCAATCCGGGGCAGAACCAGGACGTCGACGCGGAGGAGGCAAACCCCGCCTTGGACGTCATCGACGCCCCGACCGCCGCCACTCTCGACCAGGGATCCTTCTACAGCCGCAGCCGCTTTTACGATGGTGGAGGAATCCTACAATACCTTTCCTTCGGGGTTTTCGACGGCCTGAACATCGGGGCCTCGGTATCCCTGGACAGCCTCATCGGGCGGGAAAGCCCCATCCGCGCGCGCGCGCCTGAAGCTCAAATCAAGTACCGCTTTTATGACGGCGGTCGCTTCGTTCCCGCCATGGCCGTCGGCTACGACGGACAAGGCTACGACTACGATCAAGTCACGAAGAACTACAACGAAAACCGCCGCGGCATCTATTGGGTGGCCAGCCAGGAGTTGGGGATTCCCGGCCTGGAAGCGCACCCTTCCGTGAACCTCTCCGATTTCAACTCAAGCTCGTTCGGCGGCTCCATTCCCGTCGCCTACACCTACCGGGACCGCGTCGCCGCGATGCTCGAATGGGACAACATCAACAGCCGCATGGCTCAGAGCCGTTTGAACGTGGGCGTGCGGTTCTTCGTGACGCCCGCGCTCCACATTGATTTCGCCGTGCGCGGCATCGGCCAAAGCGGCCGGTTTCCCGACGGGACCCATCGGGGCACGGAACGGGTCATCCAGATGGTTTACACCGGATCTTTTTAAGCCGCGGCAAGAGCCGCGCAAGGAGGATTACTTATGGCGCAAACAACCACGGAAAAGCCGGCCCAATCCCGGGACCATTTTCGAGACCTCACCGCCGGCAAGCTCATGGGCCTGAGGCAAATCACGGATACGGAGGGGCGCTTTCGGGTTCTCGCCATGGACCAATCCAATTCCTTTAAGAAGGCGCTTCGCGCCATGCACGAGCGCGCGGGACGCCCGGCCGAGCCGACCTACGAGGAAATTAGGGACGCCAAGCTGGAGATGGCGCGCATCCTGAGCCCCTTGGCCAGCGCGGTCCTGCTCGACGTCAACTACGGGGCGCGGCAGGTCGTCAACTCCTTCGCCCTGCCCAAGAACATCGGGCTCATCGTGCGCGTGGAAGCGTCCAAGGACGCCGGAACGCCCTCCGAGTACGAACCGGGCTGGTCGGTCGAGCAAATCAAGCGGATGGGCGCCTCGGCCGTCAAGCTCCTCGTCTATCTCGATACGGAGGACGCGGCCAACGTCAAGGCCCAGCTCGGGTTCGCCGAACAAGTCGCGCGGGAGTGCCGCCGCCACGACATACTGCTCATGACCGAGGAGCTCTCTTTCCCCCGCAAAGGCGAGGACAAGAACTCCCCGGCCTACAAGGCCCGCAAGGTCGCCAACATCTTCAAGGCCGCCGAGCTCCTGGGGCCGCTTACGGACATCCTCAAGCTGGAATTTCCGGGAGACATCCGCAACGATCCGGAGAGCCGCCTCAAGGACAATTTGGCCAAACTCGACGCCATCGCCATCCGGCCCTGGGTGCTCTTGTCCGCCGGAGAGAAGTTCGATCTTTTCTCGAAGCAGGCGGAGACCGCCATGGCCGCCGGATGCTCCGGCTACATGGCCGGCCGCGCCATCTTCAACGAATATTTCGAGCAGTCCGCGCCGCAGGCCCGGCACGCGTTCCTGGAAAAAACCGGCTCCGAACGCATGCGCGCCCTCAACACAATCGTCGAGAATAAGGCCCGCGGTTGGATGAAGCGCTGCGATCTCAAACCCTCCGATTTGGCCGCCGCGGTCGCGCCGGATTGGTATGCCGCCGGAAAACTCAAAAAAGCCGCCGGAGCTTCTTCCGGAGATTATTAAAATGTCCAAGCGGCTCGGTTTGCTGACCGGCGGCGGCGACTGCCCGGGCTTGAATCCCGCCATCCGCGCGGCGGTCATACGAGCCTTGGGGCTCGGGTGGGAGTGCGTCGCCGTTCCCGAGGGCTGGAAGGGGCTCCTGGAGGCGCAATCCTGGCCCCTGCGCCTGGAAGCCGTCGAGGACATCGTCGGTCGGGGCGGCACCATCCTGGGCACCTCGCGAACCAACCCCTATAAGAAGGAAGGCGGCCCGCAAGCCGCGATGAAAGCATTTAAAACCCTGGGACTCGACGCCCTCATCGCCATGGGCGGCGAGGATACGCTTGGCGTGGCCGCCAAGCTCCATCGCGACTTTAAGGCCCCGGTCGTGGGCGTGCCCAAGACCATGGACAACGATCTCTCCGCCACCGACTACACGTTCGGCTTCGACACCTCCGTGACCATCGCCATGGACGCGGCCCAGCGCCTCTTGGACACCGGGCGCAGCCACCGACGCATCATGGTTCTGGAGGTCATGGGGCGCCACGCGGGTTGGGTGGCCCTTTACACCGGAATCGCTGCCGGGGCGGACGCCGTGTGCCTGCCCGAGCGTCCCGTGGACGCGAAGAGCCTCGCCGAAACGCTCAAGACCGCGCACCGCCGCAAGGGCGTGGCCTTGGCGGTGACCTCCGAAGCCGTCGAATTTTCCGGCGAGAACAAGAAGGACGAACCCCTGGATGAGTTCGGGCACATGATTTTAAAGGAGCGCGGCGTGGGAGAAAAGATCGCCGGGCTCATCCAAAAGCAGACCGGCATCGAGACCCGCGCCGCGGTCATCGGGCACATCCAGCGCGGCGGCCCGCCGACGCTTTTTGATCGGATGCTGGCGACCCGCGCGGGCCTAAAGGCCATGGATTTGGCGCACGAGGGCCGCTTCGGGCTCATGGCGGCCCTGCGCGGAAACGACATGGCCGCGGCGCCGCTCGCGGAAGCGACGGCCAAGTTAAAAACCGTGACCCCGGAATGGCTCTCTTTGCTCGACCAGCTTTGTCCGTCCTCGGCCGCCGCTCCGGCCGGAAGGCCGTCATGACCGAGGCAACCCAGAAATTTCAACGCCGCAAGGTGCTCGTCAAGCACTGGCTGCAGTTGCGCTACATGTCCCTGGTGTTTTTCAGCGCGCTGCTTCTCTGCGTCATCGTTTGGATGGACGCCTACTACACCATGCTGCGCATGGCCTTGGCGAGCAACCCGGGTCTAGGCCCGCTCCTATTCCAGTTCAACAAGATACTGATCGCCAAGATGTTCATCTACTTGGCCATGATCCTGCTCATTTCCCTATACATCTCGCACCGGTTCGCGGGGCCCATCTACCGGTTCGAGAAAAGCGCGGATATCGTGGCCTCGGGAGATTTGACCCACCGCGTCGCCCTGCGCGCCGGAGACGAGCTCAAAGAGCTCCAGGACAAGTTCAACGCCATGCTGGCGGCGCTTCAGGCCCTGGTGCTCAAGGACAGGAGCCTCGCCCGGCATCTCTCGGGACGCTTGGCCTCGACGGCGCAACGCCTTCCCAAGACGCCGGAGGGCGAGGCCGCTCGCGCGGAAATCACGTCTCTCGAACAAGATCTCGGCCGCCTGACCGAGTCGTTCAAGGCCTGAGGCCATGAGAACCACGCTTGCCTTCCGCGCCGGTTTCCTTCTGGCGCTGTGCGCCGCTTCGCCGGCCGCGGCGCAAGCTCCGCTTGAAAAATCGTTTTCCTTGGACGACGCCGTGCGGCTCGCGGAGCTCAACAACGCGGATATTCTCTCCGCGCGCCAGGCCGAAATCATCGCCGAAGAGCGCGTCAAGGAAGCGGAATACCTCTTCCTGCCGGAAGTCGGCCTGCAGGCCACGGCCACCCACTACGACTCCCGCTATCCTTTCGCTCCCACGGGCAACGACATCATCCTCTTTCCCAACACATTTCTCAACCAGCCCGGCCTAGGCATCCCCACGGGAAACATTTACTCGGGCTACGGCTACCTGACCATGTCTCTCTATGAGGGCGGGCGCACGCTCAACACCCTGCGCATGGCGGAGGCCGCCCAAAAGCAGGCGTTCAATAACGAGGAGTCGGTGAAAATGCGCGTCATCCTCGAGACCAAGAAAGTCTTCTATAATCTTCTTTTGGCCCAGCAAACGGCGGCCGCCTGGGCGGACTACGCCGAACAAACGGAAAAATTGGCCGCTCGATCGCCTAAAGCCTCTTGGAAATACCTGGAAGCTCAGGCGGATATGGAGTATGCCCGGATACAAGCCTCGGCCGCCGAGCACGACTTGGCCCTGGCCCGCCTGGCCTTCCTGAAAAACCTCAACCTGGAAATGGACACCTCGTTCTCCGTGGACGGATCCCTGGAAACCAAGCCCGTCTCCATGGACATCGAGCGCGCCGTGCTTTGGGCGCTCGAACTCCGCCCCGAACTGCAGGCCCAGACCTATCAGGCGCAGATGGACGCGATTTCGGTCAATCTCGCCCTGGCCCGCCGCAGCCCGACCGTGTTCGTGGCCGGCGACTACGGCGTGACCGGCTTCGATTTTCCTCTCCAGCTCAACAATTGGGACACCACCATAGGAGTGCGCATTCCCTTCACCTACGACTATTGGAGCCAAATCAAGGAGAAGCAGGCCGAGCAGCGCCAAGGCGACATTCAGCGCTCCGAGCTCCAGGATCGGGTCCGCGTCGAGGTCCGGCAGGCCTATGAAACCCTGCAGTACTGGCAGAAGGAATATCCCATCCGCAGGGACGAATACTTGAAATTTCAGGCGCTCTACGCCAGGCTGAAAAAAGAAAAACCGCAGGATACTCTAGACCGCATCGACTCGCTCAAAAATCTCACCGAAATGCGCCTCTCCTACTTGGACGCCGTGACCCGCCATATCCTGGCCGAAGCGGAGCTGGAACGCGCCGTGGGCCGGTCCATCACGCCGTGAGTCGCCGGCTCCTCGGCATCGCCCTGGGAGCGCTTTTTCTTTGCGCCGGGCCCGGCCGCGCGGCGCTGGATCTCTCCCAAGACGGCTTGCTGCGCGATCATCTTTGGAACGAGTTTTTAGCCCTTCCTAAAAACCAACGGCCGGTCGTGGGCGTGGCCTTGTCGGCGGGTTCCGCGCGCGCCTTGGCCCATATCGGGGTCCTTCAGGCGCTTGACGACGCCGGGTTCCCCATCGACGTCGTCGCCGGAACCTCCATGGGCTCCGTCGTAGGCGCCGTCTACGCCTCGGGAATCCCCGCCGCGCGCGCCAAGACGCTCCTGGAAGACGCCGATTTGCGGTCCATCGCGAACCTGGGAACCTTCAGCCTCCTGCGCCTGGTGATTTCCGACAAGCTGCTCTCCTCGCGCGGCGTCGCGACGGCGCTCAACCGCTATTTGGCCGGCAAGCAGTTCGAGGAGCTTCCCAAGCGCTTCGCCTGCGTGTCCATGGATCTGGATTCGGGAGAAGCCATCCTGTTCCGGCAAGGCAACGTCGGCAAGGCGGTGCGGGCCAGCATGAATATGCCCGGGGTCTTCGCCCCGGTGGAGTACCGGCAGCGCTATCTGGTCGACGGCGGCGTCGTGGATTACATCCCCATCGACGCCGCGCGTATTCTGGGCGCGCAGTGGGTGCTGGCCTCCGTGACGGAGCCGGATTACACTCTCTCCCGCCCCAAGAACGTGCTGCAAAACCTCAACCAGGTCATCGATATCCGCAGCTCCCTCATGGCCAACGCCCAGGAAAAACGCGCCAACTTCGTCATTGCCCCAGGATCAGACGGCATCGGCATGTTCCAGTTCGGCCGCATCGACGAGGCGGTAGACCAAGGGATCATCACCGCCCACAAGCGCGTCGATGCCGCCGAGGAAAATCTCATTCTCTTCGCGCTCGATGACATCCTTCCGGATTTGCCCGCCATGCGGCCCTCCCCATGAGGCTCTCGATTCTGCTGCTCGCCGCCTGGGCCGTCGCCGCGCCTTCGCGGGCCTGGTGGTGGCCTGGCCGTCAGGGGCCCGACCCGTACAAGAAGGCCGCGGCGGCCTACGAAGGCGGCCGTTATGCGGAAGTCATCCAGTATCTCTCCCCCGGCTCCCTGCAGCTGGTCTCCCCGAGGCATCTCGATGGGGCCTACGAATACTTGGCCGACAGCTATGCGCGCACCGGACGAGTGACCGCGGCGCTGGGAACCTACCAGCTGGGCGCCAGGCTTTTCCCCAAGGACGCCCGCCTCTTGGCGGGATTTGGCGAATTGCTGCACCAAGCGGGCTTGAACGAACAGGCCAAGCCCTTATTCGACGCGGCCCTGGCTCTCAACCCGGGCAACCCCCAAGCCAACCTGGGCGTGGCTGAAATCGACGCGGCCCTGGGTTTTTACCGCCGCGGACGGGCGCATTATTTCAAGGCCCTCGAAACCATGAATGACAATCCGGCGGTCTGGGCCGAATACGCGGAAGTTCTCTGGCGCTTAAAGGATTATCCCACGGCCGAAGATGCCGCGCGGCAATCCCTTTCCCTGTCCTCCTCGACTCAGACCGAGGTTCTCCTGGCTTTTATCCAGCGCTCGGACGGCCGCCTGCGCCAAGCCCTGGGCACTCTCGGCCGTGCCGCCGCGCGAAGTCCCGAGCGCACCGACATCGCCCTGGCTCGCGCGCTGTGGATGACGGAGGCCGGAGACTGGAACGGAAGCCTGTCTGTGGATAACGCCGTGCTGGACAAATTTCCTCAGAACCCCCTGGGGCTTTGGATACGGGCCTCCATCATGCTCCATAAAGGCCGGCGCCGCGAGGCCCGCGCCGATCTCGCGGCCGCGGCGCAAGCCCAGGAAGAGTCCCCCTTCGTGGCGGCGGCGGCCGCGAAAATGCTCGCGAGCCTCGAAGCTCCCGGAGCCCGGTAGCCGGCGATGCGCCTTTCGTTTTCCAAGATGGCCGGCGCCGGGAATGACTTCATCTTGCTGGAGAAAACGCCAAAAATTTCCGACGAAAAACGCCTGGCCCGCAGGCTCTGCGATCGCCGCCGCGGAATCGGCGCGGACGGGCTCCTCATCGTGGACGCGGGCGCCGGGACGCCGCGGCTGGCCTACTTTAACGCGGACGGCTCAACGGCTTTTTGCGGCAACGGAACCCGCTGCGCCGCCTGGTGGCTTTATCGCCGCGGAAAAATTCGCGGCCGGAACTTCATTCTGGAAACCTCGGCCGGGCCCGTGCGCGCGAAAATCGCCGGGAACGGGCGCGCCGCCATCCTCATGCCCGCCCCGGGCCGGCCTCGGCTGGGGCTTAAAATCCGCGCCGGCGGGCGCGTTCTCAAGGTTCATTGGATTCGCGCCGGAGTCCCGCACGCCGTCGTCGAAACGAAAGACCCGGCGTCCGCGCCCGTGCAGGGCCTCGGACCCCTGCTGCGGCGCCACCGGGCCTTCGGCCGCGAGGGCGCCAACGTCGATTTCGTCCGCTTCGATAAAAATCGCGCCGTCCTGCGCACCTTCGAGCGCGGCGTCGAGGCCGAGACCCTGGCCTGCGGCACCGGCGCCGTCGCCGCGGCCTGCGTGGGCCGCGCCTTGGGGCGTTTGCGCGGCGACTCGGTGCGCGTGCTCACCGCCGGAGGAGATGTCTTGCGCGTTGATTTCAAACCATCTCGCGGCGGCGGCCGAAGCGGAGCAGGATACGACATATGGCTGGAAGGCCCCGCCGCGGAGATCTTTTCCGGAGAAATCAACCCATGAATATTAAATTTTCCGGATGCCACACCGCCCTCGTCACGCCCTTTCGCGAAGACTTGAGCCTAGACGAGGCCGCGCTGCGGCGCCTCGTGCGCGCCCAAATCACGGGCGGGGTTTCCGGCCTTGTGCCCTGCGGCTCCACCGGCGAGGCGAGCGTCCTTGAGCACGCGGAATGGCGGCGCGTGCTGGCCATCGTGATTGAAGAGGCGGCGGGGCGGCTGCCGGTCGTCGCGGGCATCAGCGCCAACGCCACCGCCAAAGCCGCGAGCTTGGCGCAAGAAGCCCGGGCCCTGGGAGCGGACGCGCTCTTGGTCGTGTGCCCCTACTACAACAAACCGACGCAGGAGGGCCTCTACCGCCATTTCGAAACGGTGGCTCGCGCCGCGGATACCCCGCTGATCCTTTATAACATCCCCGGCCGGACGGCCGTCAACCTGGCGCCCCAAACCGTTCTTCGTCTGGCCCGCGATTTTCCGAACATCCGCGCGATCAAGGAGGCTTCCGGCAGCCTGGATCAGGCCTCCGAAATCCTGTCCGGCGCCCCGCGCGGCTTCGCGGTGCTCTCCGGGGACGACAGCCTGACTTTGCCCATGATGGCCGCGGGCGCCGCGGGCGTCGTCTCGGTGCTTTCCAACGTGGCGCCCCAAAGAGTCGCCGCGCTTTGCCGCGACGCGGCGGCGGGCCGGTTGGCGGCGGCGCGGCGCGCGCACTTAGGCCTTTTCGGGCTGACCAAGGCTCTGTTCGCCGAAACCAACCCCATCCCGGTCAAGGCGGCCTTGGCCATGATGGGCCTTTGCCGTGATCTGCCGCGCCCGCCATTGACGCGGCTAAGCGCCAAGCCGCGCGCCGCTCTGCGCCGGGCCCTGCAAAGCGCCGGACTGATTTAACGGCACGCGGACGCGCCGGGATGATCGGCGCAGACCAGGGATTTCAAGCTCTCCAGATTTTCCCGCAAGGCCGTGTTCTGCTTGAGGATGTCGCGGTTCTGCTTCTTGAGGTCGGCGATGTCCTTCACGTAAGCTTCCTGGTTGCCTCCGACGTGCACGAAGCACAGGATTTTTCCTGTCCTTCCTCCCCCTTTCGTTCCCTTCCCTTCCCTTCCCGCAAAGTTCTCCAGCGCGATGCCCACCGTCGCCCCGGGCTTGGTCGCCTTCATCGCGTAGC
>Ga0307373_10000693_pt1 | contig 64990 bp, 58 predicted proteins | sample OX2MG_FD_202534 | JGI IMG/M metagenome (GOLD analysis project Ga0307373, IMG submission 202534) | Soil microbial communities from Risofladan, Vaasa, Finland - OX-2 | ecosystem: Environmental > Terrestrial > Soil > Coastal area > Acid sulfate soil | place: Finland: Risofladan, Vaasa | collected... | reverse complement strand
CCGCGAATCTGCACGTCGCGCTCTTCGAGGATGTTGAACAGCCCGACCTGCACCAGTTCATCCAACTCCGGCAGCTCGTTCATGGCGAAGATGCCGCGGTGCATGCGGGGGATGAGCCCGAAGTGCAACGCCTCTTCGGCCGACATGCTGGTGCCGCCCGCCAGCTTGGCCGGATCGATCTCGCCGATGATGTCGGCGAACTTGGTGCCCGGCGCCAGCCGCTCGGCATACCGCTCTTCCCGCGGCCACCAGGCGATCGGCACCTCGTCGTCAGGCGTGCCGGCCACGAAGCGGCGGCAGACGCTGCTGATCGGCCGGTAGGGATCGTCATGCACGGGCGCTTCGGGCAAGTCGATGTAGGGAATCTCGTCGTCGAGAAAGCGGGTCAAGAGCCGCATCAGCCGGCTCTTGGCCTGCCCCTTTTCGCCCAAGAAGAGCATGTCATGCTGGGCCAGCAGGGCCAAGTTGATTTCGGGGATGACCGTGCTTTCGTAGCCGACGATGCCCGGAAACAGCTCTTCGCCGCCGGTCAGCATCCGCATGAAGTTGTCGTGAATCTCTCGCTTGACCGTTTTCGAACGCCAGCCGCTTTCGCGCAGCTCGCGGAGGTTTGTCGGTTTGACGGTGGTTGCCATCAGGAGATCGGAAGGAATTGTGTGGGTGTTTTGCGGACTCGTTTCGATTATAGAGCGTGTGAGCAACGGGCATAGCCGTAGCCCGCTTGCTCCGCAAGCGGAGCGGCTTTGCAGGCCGGTCAGGCTCCACCTGACGGAAGGCGTTGCGGCGATCTCGCGCCGTTCCGCTTGCGGAGCAAGCGGGCTACGTATCAAAGCAAACTGCTTGCCGGTCGGTTAAAAAACCGTTAGACTGCCCGCATCGGATCGAGACCAGGCGGCACCGGCCAAATCTTCCAGGTCGGTGTCTGGTTTGCCAAGCACGTTGGTTTTTTGCGCCGCCACTGCCGTTTTTACAAGGAGCCTGTTTCATGGTTCGTCGCCGCCTCGGATTCACCTTGGTCGAGTTGCTGGTCGTGATCGCCATTATCGGCATCCTGGTGGCGTTGCTGCTGCCGGCGGTGCAGGCGGCCCGGGAGTCGTCCCGCCGCTCGAAGTGCAGCAACAATCTGAAACAGATCGGCATTGCCGCACAGCACTACCATGACGCCATCGGATACTTTCCGCCCGCCGGCCTGAACTATGGCGCCGTCTATGGGGCGCCCGTCGTCGCCTACAAGAATATCATGAACACCAGCGGCTTCGTGCTGCTGCTGCCCTACATGGAGTTATTGACGTACTACGATCGATTCAACAAGAACGTGGCGGCCTGTTCGAGCACGTACACCGGCGGCGGCCCTGGCACCCCCGGCCCCTACACAATCGCCGGCGCGCCGGCGCTCAACCCAACCACGTCGGGCAACGACCTGATCATGTCGAGCTTGATCGCGGTGCTGATGTGCCCCAGCGACGACGGCGTCAAGCAGGTGGCGACCGGGGCGGCGTACGGCATCACCAGCAGCGACACGCTTCAAGGAGCGAAGACCTCCTACGAGTTCAGCACCAAGCCGTCCGACGAATACAATTATCCCAACTGCTGGCAGACCTGGTACAACACCCAGACGACCGCCAATGGGCAGCCCTACCTGATCTACCGTGCCCTGTTTGGCATGAACAGCAACAGCAGCACCGCACACGTTCTCGACGGAACGACCAGCACTGTGGCCTTCATCGAGAGCCCCTTCGATGTCTATAACGGCGGCGGAAACGCCTGGGGCTATCGCGCCTGGGTGATGTACGGCGTCACGCTTTACGACAACCGCAACAACTTTCCCATGCAGGCGCTATGCAGCAGCCCGATCAATTGCTGGACGTACTCAAATACAATTAGCGCAGTAGTAACACCTACTGCACCCTATCAATTCGGCCGTGTTGCTTCCTGGGGCATGGCGGGCAGCCTGCACCCGGGCGGCTGTCACATCGGCCTGACCGATGGCAGCGTTCGGTTCCTCTCGGAATCGACCGACATCAAAATTTTGGGGCCCCTCTGCAACATCGCCGATGGAACGGCGATTGGCGATTACTGAAATCAGGCCCCAACCCGGATGAAGGATTTTGACGCGATGAAACTAGGATGGCCGGCGGCGCTGGTTCTTGCGGCGGTATGCGGCTGCTCGAGGTCGAGCGGTCCACCGAAGGTGCAGGCCATGCCTGTCAAGGGCACGGTGACGCTCGACGGCAAACCGTTGGCGGGCGCCGACGTCGTATTTTCGGTGGCCGATCCCCCGGCGGTGTTTGCCGGGCGAACGAAAGACGACGGCGGCTACGAGCTGCACGGGCTTGCCGGACGCGAATCGGCTCTGAAAGGTGCTTGCAAGGTGACGATCAGCCGCCTGGTCAAGCCCGACGGCTCGCCGCTTGCCCCCGACGAAGCACCGGCGAATGCGAGCGCAACCGAGCAATTACCTCCGCGCTATTCGCAATTCGGTGCCACGAAACTGTCGGCGACGGTCGGTGCGGAAGGCGGGACGTTCGATTTTCCGTTGACGACCAAGTGATTCGGTCGCCGCTCAAGCTAACGCCACATGGCCCGTACCTCGTCGCGGATGCTTCGGCCAACGGCCGCCGATGCCAATTCGCCGTCCGGTTCGTCGGAGGCGACCGTCGCGGCGTTCCGGCACTCGAAATAGCGCTCGAATGCCGCCGGCAAGAAGCGGGTCCGTTGCGCATAGCCGTATCGATCGCTGACGGGACCGCGGTAGGCGTGGTAGTAACGCTGCGGATGACAGACGTAGAGCCAGTCTTTGGCCCGCGTCAAAGCGACGTAAAGCAGCCGCCGCTCTTCGTCGATCTGCTCCGGCGAGCGCGTCGCCATGTCGGAGGGAATGTTGCCGTCGGAGGCGTGGATCACATAGACCGCGTCCCACTCCAGACCTTTCGCCGAATGGATGGTGCTCAGCACCAGATAGTCTTCGTCCAGCGTCGGGTCGCCGGCAAAGTCCTCCGCCGTGGTCGGCGGATCGAGCGCGATCTCGGCCAGCATCGAAGCCCGATCGGCAAACCGCCCGGCAAGCTGTTCGAGCTGCTCCAGATCGCGCAGCCGGGCGGAGGCGTGGTCGTACTTTTCTTCCACGATCGGCCCATAAAACCTGCCGGCGAGCTGAAGCTGCAGGGCCACTTCCGTGGGGGCCGTTTGCGCCAGCCGCAGCATCAGCTTGACGAAGCCGGTCCAACGTTCGGCCGCCGACGTGGGGGTCTTGATCTCTTGCCACACGCGAAAGTCGCCGCCGCGCGTGACGAGCAGGTCCATCAACTGCCGGGCCTTCTTGGGACCGACGCCGGCCAACAGCATCAGCACCCGCGCGCCGGCCACCACGTCGCGCGGGTTCTCGGCCAGACGCAGAAAGGCCAGCAGGTCTTTCACGTGCGCCGTTTCGACGAATTTCAGTCCGCCGTATTTGACGAACGGAATGTTCGAGCGGGCCAGCTCGGCCTCGAGCACCATGCTGTGGTGCGATGCCCGAAACAGCACGGCCTGACGGCGCAGATCAACGCCGGCTTCACGGTGCTCCAGGATCCGCCGCACCAGGAACTCGGCCTGCTCGTTTTCGTCGTCGCAGGTCACCAGCCAGGGGCGTTGCTCGGAGCTTCGCATCGACCAAAGCCGCTTCGCGTAGCGTTGCCGCGACTGCTCGATGACCCAGTTCGAGGCTTCCAGAATCGGCGGCACGCTGCGATAGTTTTGTTCCAGCTTGACGATCGTCGTGCCGGCGAACTGCTGGGGAAAATCGAGGATGTTTCGCACCGTCGCGGCGCGAAACGAATAGATCGACTGGGCGTCGTCGCCCACGACGGTTAGACCCTTGCCGTCGGGGCAAAGCAGCTTGAGAATCTCAGCCTGCAAGAGGTTCGTGTCTTGATATTCATCGACCAGCACGCACTCGAACCGCGAACGCACCTTGGGGCCCGCCGTATCGTCGGCCAGCAGCCCGCGCCAGAAGAGCAGCAGGTCGTCGTAGTCGAGCACGGCCGCGGCTTCCTTGCGGTCGATGTAAGCCTGAAACAACGGCTTCAGCTTCTCCGCATAATCCTGGCACCAAGGCCAGGCGTCGGCCAGCACGTCTTCCAACGGGCGACGCGAGTTGACGCAGTTGCTGTAGATGGCCAGGCACGTCCCCTTTTTCGGGAACCGCTTGTCGCTTTTGGTCAGGCCCATCTCGGTGCGGACCACGTCGAGCAGGTCTTCGGAGTCGCCTCGGTCGTGGATGGTGAAGCCCGGTTCCAGGCCGACCTGCTTGCCGTGTGCCCGCAGCAGCCGCGTGGCGATGGAGTGAAACGTGCCGCCCCACAGCCGTTTGCTGGCCGCGGGCAGCTTGCCGCGGAGCACGCCTTCGACGCGCCGCAGCATCTCGGCGGCGGCGCGACGGGTGAAGGTGAGCAGCATGATGCGGCCGGGATCGGTCCCTTGCTCGATCAAGTGGGCCACGCGATGCACGAGGGTGCGCGTTTTGCCGGTGCCCGCCCCGGCGACGATCAACAGCGGCCCGTCGCCCTGCGCGGCGGCCGCGGCCTGTTGGGGATTGAGTCCGTCGAGAATCGAGCGAGCGGTCGCCGCTTCGGTCATGGCGTTGGTCCTCCTGACCCTGTGGTCCGGTCAAAGAGCGGCATTGTAACAGTCGATGCCGAACAGGCACAGTTATACTTCGCGCGGCCGAGAATGAGACCTTTTTCCGCGAGCAAAAGCGGTGGCTGGGGCAGAAGCTGGCCGAGTTCGACTTGGGAATCATGAACACGCCCTACCGGCCAGCGATGCCCCGGTGGGTCGCGCTACCGGGGCATCGGCCGGCCGCAGTGCTTTTGGGCACCCCCAACCGCAACGTGGCCAGCCTCTGCCCCGGCCACCATCCGTTGTCGCCCCAATGTCTCATTTCTGACCGCATGCAGTATAAACACCCGCGCCGCGCGCGGCGGACGGTTTTGAAAACAGGCGACGCGCGCGGCGGACGGTTTTCGAATCCTCCGCCGCGCGCGGCGAAGGGTTCGTAAAACGTGGCTCAACCCCCCTCCGTTGGAAACGGCGCAACCTGTTGTGTAGACGCCACTTCCGTCGTTTTGTCCGGCGCGGCCGAGAGCGCCGAACGCGAAAAAAGCCTTTGACCGGCCTGCTCAAAGTGCAGGCGGGCGCGGCGGATGGCGTCCTGCGCGTGTCGCACCTGGTAGTTGGGCGGCGTCGGTGAAGCCAATTCTTCGCTGAGTTGAATCAAGACCCGCTGCATGCCGCGAAACATCCGCTCGAGCCCGGTCCGCTCGGCCGCGACTGCTTCTGCCGACGCCACGGGCGGCTCCGCCGTCGGCTGGCCGGCGGAGGCGTTGGGCGAGTCGGGCGCCGGAAGCTGCAGTGTGGGGCGTGCCCGTTTTTTGCGCCGCCGCTTTGTGACGCCCGCCGCATCGTCGCCGAGCAGCAACGATTCGAGCAGTTGCGTCGCCTTGCGGAGCGAGGTGAGCGCTTCGGGCGGCGCGATCGCTTGCAGCCGCGTCCAATGTTTGGCGATATGCATGTAGCGATAGGCCGTGCGCTCGGAAGCCTTGAATTTATTGAGCAAAAAGTCATCCCAGGCGTCGGTGTCGCACAGGTCGCGCGCCTTCAAGAGGAACTGGCCTGAGCGGGCCGCGTTCTCGACCAGCTTGGCCGCGCAATGCTTGGCACGTTCGTGCGCGCGCAGCGCCGCCTGGGCCAGCCGATCGAGCTTGGCGTTCAAGGCCATTTGTTGTTGAACCGTCACGTCTTTTCTCATGATGGGGTCCTTTCGTTCAGGGTTCGGGATTCAGGGTTCAGGGTTCGGGTTCAGGGTTCAGGGAGTGATCGAGGCAGAATTGCTCTCTGCATCGCTCTTTCACTCCTTCACTCCCTCTCTCCATCGCTCCCTTAGCTACGGCGGCTGCGGACGCGCCGCGGCATCAACGGCCGACACCTCTGCGCCGGGCGCGCTGGGGTGCAAGACGACGATCGTGATTTTGTCGTCCTCCGTCAGGCCCACGTCGGTCTCGTCGAAATCATCGTCCTCGGGATTTTGGATTTTGGATTTTCGATTTTGGATTGGCGTTTCCGCCTCTTCCCGATTGCCAATTTGCATTTCGCAATTTGTAACCAGTTGGCCATCTTCGGCGCGGCCCTCTTCCACCGGCTCATCGTTCGCGACGAACATCAGCGCCATGCGGCCGTCGTCGTCGCACGTTGCCTCGACGACGCGCCCCATTAAATGAGCACGCGGCGCGCTCTCCGGCGCGAGTTGGCCATCTTCGAACGGCGTCTCCGGAGGATGGCCTTCCCAGGCCGTCCCGTGATTTTGGATTGAGTCAGAGGTCTTGGGGCTTTGGTCTTGGGTCTTGGTTGATTCCACCTCTCCGGTCTGAACCCTCTCGAGCCCCCACAGCCACGGTCCATCATTCCCGCACTTCGCCGGCTTCAGCCCCAACTCGCCCAGCGCCCGGCGCAGCGTCCGGTCGCGGAAGCCGAACGCCGAAGCGTCGTCGAACAGCACCCGCGCTTCGACCGGCCCTTCGGCCAGACGCGCCAGCGCCCACTTGCCCGCCTGCTCGCGTTCCAGCCGGCGATCGCTCTTCCGCAGAAAGGCCGCCGTCACGTCGGCCGGCAGCACGTCGGGTGGACGCTGCCAGACGACGTTGTTGCGTTCGATGCGAAACGCCATCGGTCCGGGCAGCGGCCCAAAATGGTTCTTCAGCGGCACGGCCCACCGCAGGCCGTCGCGATACGGATCGCTGCCGACGAGCCAAGCCATGGCCGACGCCGGCAAGAACGTTTCCAGGTACTTGGCCGTCGCGCGGCCCGTTCGCTCCAGCCGCCAGACGACGACCATGGCCACGTGGCATTCGCCGGCGATGCACTTCAGGCTATCGAGGGCCAACAGCAGATCGGCCCGGTTGATTTTGCCCGAACCCGTGCGGACGAAGCGGGCCAGGTCGTCTACGATCACCAGCCGGCAATCGCCCGCTTCTTTGACGGCGGCCTTGAGTGCTTGCAGTCGGTCGGTGACGGGTCCGACCGAGTGAATCTGCGAGAAGCGGCTACCCGGCGGCAGGCGGCGCATCAGGCCGACGTTGGGCATGTTCGCCTGCGCGGCGGCCAGTCGCGGTTGCTGCACGTCGACGAAGCCGTCGTCGGAATTGACGACGATCACGGAGCCATTTTCGATTTTGGATTTTGGGTCTTGGCTGGCCGAGGCAGCGTCGCGTTCGCGGTCGGCGTAGGGCCAGGGGCGGACGAAGCTGACACGGGCGGCGAGGTCGGCCATCCAGAAGCTTTTGCCGCCGCCCGGCTCGCCGGCGACGAGCGTCAGGTGCCCGACGGGAATGGTGTCCGGCCACAGCCATTCGACCGTGGTATTGGGCACCTCGTCGGCCGGCATCAGGGCCACTTCGGCGATGCGTTCGGCTTCGCGATAGCCGTCGTGTTGCGGCCAGCGCTGGCAGGGATTTCGGTAGCGGTAGTTCATGGGTTCACCTTTTTCCAGGCGTTTTGGCGGGAGGAGTCGCATCGAGGGTTCGGGGTTCAGGGTTCAGGGTTCATCGCATCCGAGTCGCATCCGTGCGCGCAGCGGCGTCCGCGGCGCGCTGGGCGTCCATCATTTGCAGGATCCGAGCTAGAGAGCTTCGTCTATGCGTCGCTCGACGGCGTGACGCGACCGGCAGGCGCCTGCCTGACTGGGCGGTAAAGGGCCTGTCCGCGGACCGGCGTTGTAACGCAGGCGTCCCGCCTGCATTGTGGTGTAGGCGTCCCGCCTGCCTGCCGGTTCTCCGGATCGGTCCCAAAGCGTGGACTGCGGTATCCGCGGTCCACCAGCGATAAGTGTACTCATGGTCGGTTTAATGTCAAGCTTTTCACAACCACAAAATGTAGTGGTCGGTGTTACTGCGACCACAAGGGATTGTGGGAAGCCTGATCAACACGTTAATGGCCCAACTCGTCGGCGATCGCCGGGTCGGTGTGATCAATGCCGGCGCGAATCATAACGGCCATATTTGGGACAATCGAGACCAAGTTGGAAAACCGATCTGGGGAGAACGGTTCGGCGTTAGCTTGATTCGACTCCGGCAGATAGAAGAGCTGCGGAAAGTGTCGGCGTACCTAAATTGGGAGCGGAGGAATCGCCGCTTGTGGGAGCACCTTATTGATTGGGCGTTCGCGGAGCGGGAGATTCCGGCCCTAGGTGGCTAGCCGGCGGTTGCGGATTAGCCCTTGGGTGCTAATGTCGCCAGCACCGCCTCCCCGACCCGAGATGGCGAATAAACGCGTGAGCCAATGTTGACACTGAAGCGGATCCACCACGTGGTTTATTCAATCGACTTGATGCGGATGTTGCGAAATTCAACCGCCGTGCTCTGGTTCCGCAAGCAAATCTTGCCCGCGACGACCTTCGCCCCGGTTCCCTCGTTCACGACCTCGTCATTGACCTTCACCGTGATCCGATCGTCGTCGCATTCGATCTCCAGCTTATTCCACTCGCCGGTCGGCTTCTGAACGAACCTGAACGGCACGAGCTTGGCAATGGGTTGACCGGGTTTGCACTCTTCGGTCTTGGTCTTTAGCGGGCTCTCATAACAAACATACGTCCCCGTCCCTTGCTCGAGTACTTTTGCGTGCAGCTCGATTTCAATGCCGCGAGGATTATGGCCGCGGCCATCCAGGCTGCCGGCGCGAACCACGACGCCGCTGCCGTTGCCGCCTTGCTGGCCACCGGGCGGAAAGCGATATTCGAGCGACAGCAGAAAGTTCTTGTAGCGCTTTTCGCTCTCCAGCCAATTCGAGCCGTTGCCACCGGGGCTGATCAGCACTTTTCGCTCGCGATCAACAAACCATTGGTTGTCGATGCCGATCTCTCTGGGTTTCTTAAGCGACCAGCCCGTTAGGTCTTTGCCGTTGAAAAGTTCGCTGGCGTTTCCGTCTGCGTCAGCGGCGCTCACATCGTTTTCAGCCCCGCCGCGCACAAGTTCGCGGAGATAGATATTCTTGAAGTAAAGCCGGCTGCCGTGCTTTTGCAACTCAATGGGGCCGGTTGAGTAAGCCGGTTTCTTTGGCTCCCAGAAGTTTTCCAGCACCACGTTGTCGACGACAACGACGTCATTCAGTGTGACGTTCACGCGCTCGCCGACCATCGTGATTTTGAACGTGTTCCATTCCCCGACCGGCTTGTCGGCGACGACCTGCGGCCGGCTCGGATGGTTCTGGTTGTTGAACAGCCCGCCGGAGCCGACGCCTTTGGCCGCATTGTTGGCCGTGTCCCAGATTTGGACCTGCGGCATGCCATGCAGGTAAATGCCGCTGTCGCCGCGCGGCTCGATCTTCCAGTCCACCCACAATTCAAAATCGCCGTAATCCTTGACGGTGGCGAGACTGCTGCCTTGCCCGTCGAAAACGAGCACACCGTCGCGCACGCTCCAGTGTTTGCGCATCTCGATGTCTGCTTCTCGTTGCGCTTTGGCCAGTTGGCCAGGCGACGCCTTCGCGCGCTTCGCGGCATTATCGAGCGGCGGGGCGAGCACGCCCTTCCAACCAGTCAGGTCTTTGCCGTTGAAGAGAGCCACAAAGCCGTCGGGCGGAACATTGTCTGCGGCAGGGGAATCGGGCCACGCTTCAAGCTTCGTTACCTGTTTCGCCTTGGTGTCATAGGTGACCTCCACCTTTTGCCCGGCCTCGAAGCGATGCAGGCCCGAGACTTGGCCATCGAAGAGAATCTTGGTGGCGCCGCCGAGTTTGAACTTGGCGGTCTTTTCGCCTGTCGCGGTTTTTCGGCGAACGGTAATTGTGTCCGAGGACCGATCGACCGCGTCAATGACGCCCGTGGCCGTCACCGTTTCCGCGGAGAGCGACTTGCTGAAGGAAAAAAGCAGCGATGCTGCGACGGCGATTCGGACGATTTTCGGCATTTAACGTGGCGTGACGGTAATGTTCCTAAACTTTGCTCCGGTGACTCCGTGCGACTGCAGGGCGATCGGCCCTCGGTTCGGCTCATCTTTGAACGGGGCACCCTGGGTGACACCTTTGAGCTTCGCCTCTCGGATTACGGTCACCTCGTTCATACGGACCGTCACGGTCTTGCCCTCGATCCGCACGTCGAGCGTGTTCCACTGGTTCGGTCCTTTGTAGACGTCGCGCGAAGGAGCGGTTTGCCCGTAGATCGCCCCACAGCGCTGCACGGGCTTGGGTGGACGGCCCTGCACCCTGGCGGCCGAGTCGATGAGCTGAATCTCGTACCGGCCGCGCAAATAAATGCCGGAGTTGCACTCGGGCGGCAGCGAAAACTCCAGGTGCAGGTCGAAATCGCCAAACTCTTCTTTCGTCGCCAACCACGGCCCCTGAGCATAGTTGACCAGCACACCGTCTTCGACCAGCCACTTTGGCGTATCGTTCGATCCGTATGCCCGCCAGCCATCGAGCGAATCGCCCACGAGCGAGCGTGCAGCGGCGGCGGCACTCACGCCGACATTAATGGGCGTAAGCCGAACGTTACGGTATTCGATCGCCGACGATTGACTGCGCAGGCAGATCGCGCCTTGCTTTGCACGAGCGCCGCTACCCTCGTTGACCTGTTTGCCATTGACGCTCACGGTGATACGGTCGCTTTGGCAACGGATCGTGATACTGTTCCATTCACCGTGTTGATTCAGCTCCGGCTCACGCATTACATCGAGCAGTTGTGTACCTTCGCCGACTGCTCGCTTCTTGCCGTTTGCCAGCGGTGTTCCATAGCAAATAAAAGCTCCAGTGTGTTCTTCGGAAAGGTCGACCTCGATTCCGCGCGGGTCGATGCCCCAGGAATGGATGCCCGAGGCACGAATGACGACACCGCCGCCGTTTGGGTCGCGCTGCGCGCCGGGCACGAACCGCCACTCCAGCGAGAGAACGAAATCGTCATATTTCCCGGCGCTTTCCAACCAGGTATGTCCTTTTCCGGTGGCAAAGAGCACATGGCGCTGGGCGTCTGCGCCCCAGCACTCGTCAAAGCGAAGGTCCGCATTGATTCGCTTCAGCTTCGGCGCCGTCACAAAACTCCATCCCTCCAGGTCGTCGCCGTTGAAGAGCGGCACACCGCCGGCGGCAGCCGCACTGTCTCGCCCTTGCGCGGCGCGCCGGACGATTCGGATTCTTGTAATCGCCTTCGATTCCGTGTCGTAGGCGAGCTCGACATGATCTCCCTTCGCCAGAGATCCAAGCTCGGTGGGCTGCGCCGTCTCGTCGACAATTCGGGCCGCCGTCCCGACAGTCAGCGTGGCCGTCTTTTCGCCGTTCACCGTTTTGCGGCGCACCGTCACCGTTCCCCGCGCGGCGTCGACCGCTTCAACGGTGCCGGTCGCGGAAACAGTCTCGGCAATCGCCGATGGACCCGAAGAAAAAATCGCAACGGTGGCAATCAGGCAGACCCATCGCTTAGTGGCATACATCATTTGGTCACTCTTAATGTCGGCCGATTCATCAGAAATTGAAAAACGGCCTCGGTCGAAGGATCGTTTGCCAGCCCGAGATTAGCGTCGATACGACGATGGTCGGTAGCTTTGGCTCCGAAGACTTGCACAAACGCGCCGGCGTTGGTCAACGCCGAGGCGAGACGCCCCGCTTGGGCCGTTGTATCGACGTTGTCGGCCACGTGCAGCAGCAGAAAGGGCGGGATTCCCTTGTCGCGGGCGACATGGTTGACGGCCGAGAAATCGCGGTGCTTCGCTGGATTGCCGCCGAACTTTTGGTCGTGGCCAAAGATCGGTTCGGGTTGGCCGAGCGCCCTGCGACGCCTGGCGGCAGTCTCGATGATGAGCGGTACGTCGTAGGTATCGCCGTCGACCGGCACGCAACCTTTGATGATGGCCAGGGAAAGCCCTTCGGCTTTGAGGTAACGTTCATCGGTGCAGACCAGCGCCGCAAGCTGGGCGCCGGCAGAATGGCCCATCACGAAGAGGCGCTCGGGGGCGCCGCCATACTGCGCAACGTGGTCATGCACCCAGCGGATCGACTTGGCAACGTCGCCGACGATTGCGGCCATCTCGACTGCCGGCATAAGCCGATAGTTCATGGAAACGAAGATGAACCGCTTTTCGTTGAAGGCCCCCGGTTTGCCGTTCACCTCCGATTTGTCACCCGTTTGCCAACCGCCGCCGTGTATCCAGAGAATCACGGGCAATTTGTCCGCGTTTGGCGGAGCGTAGATATCGAGCGTCTGGAGCTGGTCGGAAGGTTCCGCGTAGGGCAGATCGCGGTTGAACTGCGGAACTGCTTGTCCAGCAGTGGAAGGGCTGCCGGCGTTCCACGACCATGCTTCCAGCTTGGTGACCTGCTTCGCCTTCGTGTCGTAAACGATGGAGACTTTCTGGCCCACCGCGAATTGGTGTAGTCCGGATACGGCGCCATCGAAAAGAACCTTCGTAGCACGCGTGATTTTGAACTGCGCCGATTTTTCGCCCGTGGCAGTCTTGCGGCGAACGGTGATGGTGCCCGCCGTGGCATCGACGGATTCCATGATGCCGGTGGCCGATACAGTTTCGGCGCGGAGCGGGGCTGCAAAGGAAAGCAGCACGAGGGTGCCGGATAGAATCCGTATCGTGTCAGACATGGCCGTTCTCCGTTTTTCAGTGCGGCGGCGCGAAATTCTTGCCGACCGTTCGTTTCAAGCGAATGTTCTTGAACTGGACCGTCATCGGCGGACCAGCGTGAAGCTGCAAGGCGACCACGCCGCTCATCTTCCGCCGCTGGCGATCGTTGTCGGTCACGTCGATCATCTGTTTGCCATTGATGAAGTGCTGCAAACGGTTGCCTTGGGCGACGATCGTGCAGTCGTTCCAGCCTTCTTTCTTGATCGCCCTTTGTAGCTCGGCCGAGTCGCCGACAGCCCCGGTCACTTGCGGCTGATGGTTATCTCCAACGGTTGTATTTTGTCCTCGCTGGGCCAGAATTCCGCGGCCCCCCTCCTCGAACAGAACGCCCGAATACTTGTCGCCGACTTCAATATCGCACTGGTAACCCGTAACGACGTGATCACCTAGATCGCTACTGCGATATTGGACGCCCGAATTCCCGGCCAGAATGCGATAGGAGAGCCGTAGCTCGAAATCGCCGACGTTGCCCTGCCGCCAGATGATGAAGGTATTTCGGTTGGCTAGGTTTCCGGGTGTCGTCTGACCCGTGATGGCACCGTTCTTGACCGTCCAGAACTTCGGATCGCCGTCCCAGCCGTCGAGGTCATTGCCGTTGAAGATCGGCTCGAAGTCGGCCTCGTCGTCGGCCACGGACGAATCGCCGGACGGCTTCGCAGGCGAGACGGTGATGGAGATCACTTGCTTCGCGGCGGTATCGTAGTTAACTGTGATCGTCTGGCCGGCCTTCAACCAGGATAAGTCGTTGCGGCGGCCGTCGACGAGCACCTCCACTTGGGGAGCGACTGTGAGCGTGGCGGTTTTCTCGCCTTTGGCGGTCTTTCGGCGGACCGTTATTGTGCGCGCCTTGGCATCGACTCCTTCGATGATGCCGGTAGCGGTGGCCGTCTCGGCGAAGAGCGGAGCACCCAGGAAAAGGACGATGCAAGCGATGGCGATTAGTCGAATTCGCATAATCATGGTTCGTTCATCCATTGCCGAGCGTCGTTCGCCGGGGAGTAACGCCCTTTCAGGGCTACGGCGGTTTTGGTTGTCCGATTACCCAGGGTTCCGCTGCGCTGCACCCTGGGCTATCGAATGACGCACCTTCGGTGCTCCACGATCCGTGGCCAACCGCGTTATCCGTGGTTGGATCATTCGTCATTCACCAAAAAAAATCGTCGGTCGCTGATTTGCCGTCGCCGTCAGGAGCGAAAAAGTCGTCGATGGCGGCGTCGGCGGCGGTCGAACCCATCGCAGCCGGAGGCGCTTGGTCCCCATCGGCAAAAAAATCCGCGGGGTCGTCGCTGGAAATTTTCGGCGGCGGCGAGGACTTCGCATCGCCCGCAAAGAAATCGTCCATTGATGTGCCAGATGCCTCGCTGACGCTTTTCGCGCGGGCTGAACCATCGTTGTCCGCCGCCTCGCGCGCTTCGAAAATCGCGCGGGCCTTTTCGGCGTCGTCCTTGACCAGTTTATTTGCCGATGCCGCTTTTTCTGGCGTTATTTCTAATCGAGTCGACGAGTGGTCGCGGGTCTTGTAGAAGACAAAACCGGCGACGGCGATGCCGGCAATGCCAGCGGCGAAGAGCAAAGTCCTGTGCGCGTCGGACGGCGTCGGCACGACGTCGGGCAACACGATCTTGGGCCGGCGACGCTTGGCCGGCGGCGCGACTTCGATCGGCGCAGGATCGACTGCCTTTGGGATGATGACCGGCCACTTCGCTTGCGGCGCCACCAGCGGCGAACGCTGCTTCGACATGAGCTCCGTGTCGTAGGCGTATTTGCGTTCGGCGTTGAGCAGGCACAGCTTGGCCACGGCCAATTCGTTCAGCAGCCGCTGCGATTGGGCGGAATGCACGCTCGACTGAAACGTGCGGACGTGGGCCATCCGCTGATCGGCCGCCGACTCGATCACATCGGGATCCGATTCGAAGTTCGTCAGCCCGAGCAGGCGATAGTGGTTCGGCGGCTGTTCCCACGCCGGAATGCCGAGCCACTTGTGATAGGAATCGAAGCCGGTTTCTCGCGAGTGTTGCGGCACAGCTCAAGCCTCGTGCATCTACTGACGCTTCCCAAAACCACCAAGGCGGAAGGACGCGAACCGCCGGCCATCGTACCCGCCCCTACGGGCTAAAGCAAGCGGCCCCGGCGGCGATTTGTTTGAAAGGCGTTAGGCGATGGGCGATTGGAAACCGCTTATCGCTTTTGGTCACAGCACGCCGTCCATCGCCGCAGCATCTCGGCGGCGGCGCGACGGGTGAAGGTGAGCAGGATGATGCGGCTGGGATCGGTCCCTTGCTCGATCAAGTGGGCCACGCGATGCACGAGGGTGCGTGTCTTGCCGGTGCCCGCCCCGGCGACGATCAACAGCGGCCCATCGCCCTGCGCGGCGGCCGCGGGCTATTGGGGATCGAGTCCGTCGAGAATCGAGCAAGCGGTCGTGCCGTCGGCCATGGAGTTGGTCCTCCTGACCCAGTGGTCAAGTCAAAGAGCGGCATTGTAGCAGGCGGAGCGGCAAAAGCACACGCTACCGCCGCACTTCATACGGATTTCAGCATTTGTGCGCTGCCTCGCCCCTTGGCTTGCGCGGTCAAGAACGGGATCGCGCGCATCGCCGCCGTCCGTAACAGCTCGGCACCCGAGCTACGAGACTCATCAACAAATGCCACAAGCTCCGCCGTTGGCCCAACACCGAAATCGTAATCGTCACCGCTTCCGCCGAAGAAGACCGGGAGGACAGCGACGAATTCGGCTTGTAATACCACGGGCATCGTCCGCATAAAGGCGACGATCCTGCCTGGATTGTACCGCGACCCAATAACCGCGTATGCGCCAAGCACGTAGTCTAATCCAAGGAATTCATCAGAGACGTGTGAAGCGGACGGCGGTGCCACGAGACCGCGTAAAACCAGCTCAATACGTTCCAGCGCCGATGAGTCACACCGTAGCAGTTCCATTCCTGCGAGGTTTGAGACGAAGCAGGAGTCACCAGGCGTCGGCCGCCGATAGTACAACGTATCGACAATTAAGCGATCAGTCGCTTGTTCATTCATTTGTATTATCTCTTCGCAAAAGGGTCGAATGCTTTGAATCCATTCTGCGTCATAAGCCCTTCGATTTCATTTTCCATTGCGCGTTCTTGGGCACCTGCAATCGGTTTCCCAAGCAATTGCTGCTTTGAAAGCTGCTTGAAATGGAGTAGCTCCTCCACTTCGACGCCGTCGGCGAGCTGGGGAAATCGGTTTCGTATATCGTTGTTGAGCAGTATCTCACCCGTCACCGTGTCGATCATCCCGTTTCGATTTCCAGGAACATTGTCTACCCATCGGATGCTCGGTCGTTTCGCGGTCTTGTTGTAAAACTCCAAAAGGGATTGCTTAAATGCGGACGCCTTGACTGGGTCCACCACCATATACTCGAAATTGCCAAACACTGTCGCTGAAGAAAACAGCCGTTGTCAAACTGCACGGAGATCATTCTGCCTTGACGATGACCGTTGCAGGTTATTGACGTAATCATAGGCGCCTGATAGACTTGTGTCAATGTTTCGTGTTTGAGATCCGACGCACCTACCCTAACGCACACTTATGTCCACCCTGCGCTCCGCCCTCCTTTTTCTGCTAAGTCTTTGCTGCGACCCCGTGACCGCCGCGGCGCCGCTGCGCGTGGCGGCGTTCAAGGTCGATGTTACGCCGCCGCTGGGCACGCCGCTGTGCGACGCCCTTTGCCCGCCCGCCAGCGAGATCGTCGATCCGCTCTCGGCGCGGGGAATTGTTTTGGTGGCCGACGACCAGCCCATCGTGCTCTGCGCCGTCGATTGGGTCGGCATCGGCAACGGCGGCTATGACGCCTGGCGCAGCGCGATCGCCAAAGCGGCCGGCACGGACCCCAGCCGCGTGGCCGTTCACTGCTTGCATCAGCACGATGCGCCCGGTTGCGATTTCGAGGCCGAAGAGCTGCTCGCCCAACAGGGACTCTCCGGCGCCTGCTTCCACGTGGCGTTCGCGCACCAGGCCATCGACCGCGTGGCCACCGCGGTGCGCGAAGCGCGCGACCGGCTTCAGCTCGTCACGCACGTCGGCGTCGGCGTCGGCCGCGTGGAAGGCGTGGCCTCGAATCGCCGGGTGATGGGACCCGACGGCAAAGTGAAGTTCGTCCGCTATAGCTCGTGCAAGGATGAAAAAATCCGCGCCGAGCCGGAAGGCGTGATCGACCCCGATTGCCGGCTGATCAGCTTCTGGGACGGCGATCGGGCGATCGCCTCGGTGACCTATTATACCACGCACCCGCAAAGCTATTACGGCGCCGGCGGCGTGAGCGCCGATTTTGTCGGCATGGCCCGCTCGCTGCGCGAGAAGGCTTTGCCCGACGCGATGCACGTGCATTTCAACGGGGCCAGCGGCAACGTGACGGCGGGCAAGTACAACGACGGCTCCCGCGAAATGCGGCCGGTGCTGGCCGAGCGACTCGCGGCGGGCATGCAGAAAGCCTGGGAGAACACCAAAAAGTTCCCCATTGCGGCCACGGACATCGGCTGGCGGACGGTCGCCGTCGCCCTGCCGCCGCGCGACACGCTCGACGAGGGGGAGCTTAAAGCGGTGCTGACCGACTCCAAGGCCGTCGTGCGCGACCGCGTGCGTGCGGCCCGCGACCTGGCGTGGCTGCGGCGCTGCCGTGCCGGGCACAAGATCGAGTTGAGCTGCTTGAAACTCGGCCCCACCTACGTAGTACACATGCCGGGCGAGTTGTTCGTCGAGTATCAGCTTGCCGCCGAGAAGCTGAAGCCCGACACCATTGTCTGTATGGCGGCCTATGGCGATTACGGCCCCGGCTACATCGGCACCTCGATCGCCTACGGCCAAGGCGGCTACGAGACGTCTCGCGTATCGCGAGTTGCTCCCGAGGTCGAAGCCGTGTTGCTCGGCGGGCTGGCGGAGCTGCTCCAGTAAATCGGTTCAAGGCGCGTTTTTCGGCAGTCTTTTCCATCCTCACGGCCGACGTGCGAAACGGCGCGCAGCGTGCGGCTTGTGCCTTGCCCATTGCGGCGGACGGCCCGAAAACCGCACGAATTCGTCGAGATCCGGCTTGGCCCCGCACTTGCGTATCCCAAAGGTGTGCGTTGCGCGGGAGCGAGATTCTGATTAACAAGGAGAGAACCATGCGAGCGATTGTGGCCGTTCCGTTGATGATCGTCACCGTGGCCGTGCTGAGTGCCGGCGCGCGTGAGAGCGCGGCCAGGCGAGAGGGCCAAAGCCCGCGCCGGGCCGCCGCCAATGCAACGGCGGCGGATAAGGATAACGGCGCCGATGCCGCCGCCGAGGTCGATACCTTCATGCGGCTCAAGCTGGAACATTCGCAGAAACTGCTCGAAGGCGTGGCGCTGGCCGATTTCGGGCTGATCAAGAAGCACGCTCAAAAGCTGGGAGCGCTCAGCCAGGACGAGAATTGGCGGGTGCCGCAGACGCGCGAGTATCGCGACTACGGCACCGACTTCCAACAGATCACCGGGCGGCTATCGAAGGCGGCTGACGAGCGGAACCTGGACGGGGCCGCCTTGGCTTACGTGCAACTCACGCTCAATTGCGTCGATTGCCACAAGCACGTCCGCGATGAAGCGAAATGACCCCAGCCATGACGCTGAATGCTTTTATTCTTCACAAGTGTTTTAGATCGCGACGATCTTTCGCTTGGCTTGCCGGCGAGACGTCGGAACACCCGATCAACTGACAGAATCTGCCAGTTAGCCAATGGTGGGGGTTACCTCATGACCTGACCCGGATAGCGAGCAGCCAAGCCAATTGGAAGGCTGCCACGGTTTGCACCATTCGCTCGCTTCGAGTTGCATGCGCTAGTGCGGCTCAGTCATGTTCCAGGGATCGAGCGCCTTTTCGAGCTGGTCCGGCGACAAGATGCTCTGCTCCTGGCATAGCTCGCGGATTGTTTTGCCGGTCTTGAACGCCTCCTTGGCCAGCGCGGCGGACTTCTCGTAACCGATCAAGGGGTTGAGGCTCGTCACCATCGAGAGGCTCTTTTCGACCGACGCCTCGCACGCCTCCTTGTTGGCCTCCATCTCCACGGCGCAAAAATCGACGAAGGCGTTCGTCGCGCCGCTCAAAAGCGAAATGCTCTCCAGCGTTAAGTGGCCCATCACGGGCATCATGATGTTGAGCTGAAACTGCCCGCCGCCGGCGCCGCTGATCGCCACCGCCTGATCGTTGCCCATCACGCGGGCCGCCACCTGCATCATGCTCTCGCACATCACGGGATTGACCTTGCCGGGCATGATCGAGCTGCCCGGCTGGCGGTCGGGAAGCTTCACTTCGTAAAACCCGCAACGCGGCCCCGAACCGAGCCAGCGGATGTTGTTGGCCACGTTGAATAAGGTCACGGCGACTGCCCGCAACTGACCGTGGCATTCGACCAAGCCGTCGCGTTGGGCGCTGGCCTCGAAGTGGTTCGCCGCCTCGATGAAGTCGATCTGCGTCTCCTTGGCCAGCACGGCGGCCACGCGGCGGCCGAACTCCGGGTGGGTGTTGATGCCCGTTCCCACCGCGGTGCCGCCCACCGGCAGTTCAAGCACGGCCTGCTCGGCCCGCTTGGCCCGTTCGATCGACAGCTCGATCTGCCGGGCAAAGCCGCCGACCTCCTGGCCCAGCCGCAACGGCGTGGCGTCGGCCAGATGCGTGCGGCCGATCTTGATGATCTTGTCCCACTGGCGGGCCTTGTCGGCCAGCGTCGCGTGCAACCGCTGTAGGGCCGGAAGCAGCCGCTCGCGGATGCCGATCGCCACCGCCACGTGGATCGACGTGGGAAACGTGTCGTTCGTGCTTTGCCCCATGTTGACGTGATCGTTGGGGTGTACCGGCTTGGTCGTCTGCGTGCGGTCGCCGCCGAGCAGCTCGATGGCCCGATTGCTGATGACCTCGTTGGCGTTCATGTTGCTCGACGTGCCGGAACCGGTTTGATAAACGTCGATGGGAAACTGATCGTCGAACTTGCCGGCGGCCACTTCGCGGCACGCGTCGAGCATGGCCTGCGTCTGCTGGTCGTCGAGCCGGTTCTTTCCGGTTCGCGTGAGCTTGCCCAGATCGCGGTTCGCCACGCCGCAGGCAAACTTCACCAGGCCCATGGCGTGGACCAGTTCTTTGGGCAACGGCTGGCCGGAGATGGGAAAGTTTTCCACGGCACGCTGGGTCTGTGCGCCGTAGTAGGCCTGGGCGGGCACGCGCACGTCGCCCATCGAGTCGTGTTCGGTTCGGTAGTCAAGGGACATAGTTGTGTTCCTCGGTTGATTCATGGCAAGGGCTCGTGCAAGATTTCCGTTATGGTAGCAAGTCGAATCGTAACGAATCAGGCCCAGCGTGCATAATCCTCGCATGTGGAATGCGGCCACGCCGCTGAGGAATAAATGAACATCATTTGGGACCTACCGGACGACCCCAAAGGAAACGTGCAGCACCTCGCCGAGCACGGAGTGACCGAGGAAGAGGCCGAGGAGGTTCTGTTGAACCGTCGAAATCCGCAGACGATAAGCCGCACAAGCGGCAATCGACTGACTTTCGGCTATACTTCACTTCGACTGGACGCCATTTGGCGGTATTATGGGAGAAGGTACTCGACGATCCGCTGACCATTTATCCGCTCACGGCCTACGATGCCCCTGAGCCTACGTGATTATGATGCAATCCAGCCACCGATATGTGAAGATTGATCGCTCGCCCGAAGAACAGGCACGCATTGACGCCGCGAGTTCCGAAAGCGTTCGCCTTGCTTAGCGTTTCTCGGCCCCGTCCGCCACGCGTTTCGGTTGTCCACCCGTGAGCCAAAACTCCAGGAACGTCAGCTCAATGGCGAGCGCCTCCGGCGTGGGGACGTGAGTCGGTCGGGCCGTCATGGCCACGCGGTGCTCGTAGCCCAGGACCTGATTCACCGCGATCAGGTGATTGAGCGCCGGCCAGTTTCGCGGCGGATCTTCCGTGCCGCCCGAAACCAACAGGGGCCGCGGCGCCATCAGCGCGTGCAGATCGACGAGGTCGTCGCCGGCCTCGATCAGCTCCTTGTAGAGGCCGGTGCGCGGATTGTCCGGAGAAGGGATGCCGGGCGTGCGCCGCACCTGCGGATCGTAGCCGAGATACCACGGCTCCCAATAGTTGACGCTGGCGTTCTGCTCGTTGAAGACGATGCCCGGATCCGACCAGACGGCGCAGGCGAACTTGTCGTATAGGCACGAGGCGAACATCGTCCACTTGCCGCCATACGATAACCCGATGATGCCGATCCGCTGGGCATCGACCTTGGGCCTTTGTGCCAGCACCGTGTGGCAATTTGCGGCGACGTAGGCCAAGAACGTCAACGGTTGAATTCCCTCGCCTTCGGCGGCCTCGACCAGCAGCTTCCGTGTTTCGCCGCCAAGCTCGTTGGGCGTGCCCGGCGTGCCGATCGAGAGCGTCACGAAGCCGCGTTTCACGAGTTGCAGTCCATAGTCGTGGCTCCCGTGGCCTTTCGCTCCGCGACCGATGCTGGTCAACGGCTCGTAGAAGGGAACCAGCACAGCGGGAAACGGCCCGTCGCCGGGCGGCACAAGGAGATAACCGTCGACCACCGTTCCGGAAGGCGAAACCTGGATGCGGATGTGTTCTTCCACGAAACCGTCACGCTGGACGGTTTCGATCGGCGTCACCTCGGGCCGCTCTGGCAACGGCGGCCAGGCTCCCAAGCGGCGCTGCCAGCGGTGCAGTATTTCCTGGCGGCGACACGGCCAGTCGTCGGCGGATTGCACGCGGCTGCCGTCGAAGAAGTTCAACGGCGAACGATACGGGCCGAACTTTCCGGCGAACTCCGCGGGCGGCACCGTGAAGGGCTCGATTCGCCGCCAGGTTTCTGTGAGTGGCTGCGGCTCCTCTGCCTGGAGAGGTACCTCGAAGCATATCAATAGTGCCGCCGTGAACACGATCAAGCGACGCACCAGGGAACGGCGATGGCTCATCATCATCTTCATCATTGTGTGTAAGGTGGGGCCAGCGAGCTTGCGAGCGCCGGCCCACCACGTAGCCCGCTCACTCCGTGAGCGGATGGGCTTTGCAGTGGCTGCGCTCCTCCCCACTGAAGACGCCTTGGCCCTGGATTGCCGTTCCGCTTGCGGAGCAAGCGGGCGATTGCCAGTCACGGCCGGATTCCGCTATCGTATCAACATGATGAGCAAAAGCGAGATTCCTTCCAGCGGCCAGCAGACGATTTGTATCCGCGATGCCGCACCTGCCGATGCTGCGATCATCGCCGACTTCAATTGCCGCCTGGCCTGGGAATCGGAAGGCAAGCGGCTCGAGCCGGGCGTGGTCGACCGTGGAGTCCGGCTGGCGCTGCAAAGGCCGGAGCTGTGCCGCTACTTTTTAGCTGAAATCGAGCGCCGTGTCGTCGGGCAGACCATGCTCACGTACGAGTGGAGCGATTGGCGGGCCGGCCTGTTCTGGTGGATTCAAAGCGTGTACGTCGTGCCCGACGCCCGGCAGCGCGGCGTATTTCGGGCGTTGTTCCAGCACATCCAAGAGCTGGCGAAAGCCACTCCTGAAGTTTGCGGCCTGCGCCTCTATGTGGAAGAACACAACGCGGCCGCACTGGCAACCTATCGCCGGCTGGGCATGGCGCCCAGCGGGCACCTGCTCTACGAACTCGACTGGTCGGCCGCACCCTTTCGCTGACGCACCAATTTGCGAAACGCACGCATGATTTGGCCATCATCGCTTCCCCACTTGTCGCGAAGAATCTCGGCGGCGGCTGCGACCGGAAAACCGTTCAGCGCTTCGCTGGCGTCGCGGCGCTGGTAGCGGCTGCGGCGGCCAAGGCGATAGACTTCGATACCGTCATTCCACCAACGCCAGACTTCTGGAACGCCCAACGACGCATAGATCGGCAAGCGGCCGCGCGATCCGCTTTTCACATCGACCTCGATCGCCAGATCGGGCGGCGGATCGCAGGCCAGGTCGATCTCTTCGCGATCGAGCACCTGCTCGACGCGCTCCAAGTAATAGCAGTTGTCGGGTTCCAGGCCGCGCTCTTCGTCCTGGCGATGAAACGTCATCGAACGGCAAGCCTGCACCCGAATGGAGAACGCGTCCGTCCACTCATCGATGAATCGGCCCAGCAAATAGCCAACACGTTCATGCCGCTTCGAGGGAGACATGATTTCCAGGATTCCTCGATCGTAGGTCATTCGCACGTTTCGGTTGTCATCGTTGTCGCGCAAAGTAAGGTACGTCTGCCAGTCGATATTGCTCAACCGGACTCGGGCCTCACGCAAAAGTGGTTCAACGGTCGCCATGCCGGCTTATTTCTTGTTCCTGAACAGCGAATTACGAAACGCCCGGACCAGCGCGTGATCGCCGAGCGAACGCCTGCGGGCCAACGTGCGCTCGGCCTCGGTGAAGGGAAAGCCGGGCAATGCCAGACTTCCCTCGCGCCGGCGATAGCGGCCGCGGCGGTCCAGGCGATAAACCTCGATGCCGCCGTCTTTCCAGCGCCAGACTTCCGGCACTCCAACGGCCGCATAGATTTCCATCCGCCCGACCGAGCTCGATGCAACGTCGATTTCGACGGCCAAATCGGGCGGCGGATCGCGCTCCAGGTCGAGCTCGTCGCGGCCGCGCACCGCTGGCTCATGCTCGATGTAGAAGCAATTGTCGGGTTCCAGGCCGCGTTCCTGCTCCAGGCGGCGAAGCGTCATGCACCGACAATTCTGCACCTCGATGCCGGCCTGCTCGGTCCAGGCTTCGATCAGCCTGCCAAGCAGGTTGCCCAGACGCTCGTGCAATTTCGACGGACACATAAGCTGCAACCATCCCCTGTCGTACGTCATGCGCACGTTGCGGTTTTCGAGTTCGTCGCGCAGCGCCTCGTACATTTTCCATGGAACGTTGTGAAGACAGACCAAGGCTTCGGCGCTCGGTTGTGCGGCAATCGACATCGCATTCTCACAGCTTGAACCAGTGCGGTTTGCCCTATTGTATCATGCCTTCGGCAACGAACGAACCGCACTGCCGCGGCTTACGAACGCGCTGCCGCGCTCGCAGAATCGCCATTCCAGTTCTGTGGCCTGGGTGATGCCGATGCGCGGACCCGCTAGAATGGACGGGGTGAAGTCGGCCGCCATCAGCCTGATCTCGCGTCCCAGCGGCCGCGCGTTCCAGCTTGTGTCGATGCCCAACGACTGGCACAGCCTGCCGGGACCGTTGAGCAACTTCTTGACGTCACTTGTTCCGCGTCGCTTGGCCATCTGGTCGATGCCCGCCAGCGGTTCGGCCGCGCGGACCAGCACGGCCCCCACTCCCTCGCGCTCGGTGGTGAAATTCAGGCAGAAGTGGACGCCGTAGATCTTGTAGACATAAATGTGGGCGAAGGTGTCGCGCATGATCGTGGCCTTGTGACGCCGCGTGACCGAGTGCGAAGCCGCGTCCGTCGTGTAGGCCTCGGTCTCGACGATCCGGCAGCGGCAGCGGCCCACGATCATGGTCGCCCCGATCAGGTCGCGGGCCACCGTGACGGTGTCGCGGGCAAAAAAGTCAGGCTCGAGTGGCGGCATTGTGCAAGAAGCGGAGAAATCAAACCCGATCAATCCTCGGAAGTCGAATTGCCGGCAACAATTCGACGTGAGCGCGTTCAACCAGAATTTCATCTTGCTCAATATACGCGGCGGTTTTGAGCAGGGACTTCAAGTATCCGAAGAAGAGATCGGCCGGGTTGCCGACGCCCTCGGTTTCGACCCGCGCATAGACTTGAATCCAGATATTTCGATCGACAACCGGAGCACCATGCTGATCGGGGAGCCGTGTAGCGATACGCCGGACCGTGAAGCAGTTCTTGTTCCAAGCTCGGAAGCCGCAGCGATTCCGGCGGGATACTATTGAGAATGGCTAGATCGAGAACGCGCCTTCTTTTTGCCATTCGCCGGACTCTTCTCCTCATTTTCTGACACAATCCCCGCTTTCTCGAGGACGGCCTGTTGGTATGGGCTAACGACCAACACCCCGACTCCCCATGTTTCAAACGTGCCCCCAAGCCTCACCAGGACTTCGGCCGCATGGTTAAACGTGTCAGGATCGGTAAGTCGAACAGTTGGCACAGGAAACCTCTTTCTGGATTGGCTCGCACTACAGCGCACGCCTCGTTTCTGGCATAATTGTAGCGTCGGACCAACCAGGAAGCCAATATGCTTAACCAACGCCTCAAAGATTACGTCGTCAGCCGCCTGCTGCCCAAGGTGCAGATGCCCGCCCAGTATCTGGGCGGCGAGTTGAACATCGTCCGCAAAGACCACCGCCAGATTCAGGGCAAGCTCTGCCTGGCGTTCCCCGACGCCTACACCATCGGCATGAGCCACCACGGCTTGCAGGTGCTCTATTCGCTGATGAATGCCCGTGACGAGTGGGCCTGCGAGCGGGCCTTCACGCCTTGGCCCGACATGGAAGAGCAGCTTCGCAAACACGAGGTGCCGCTGTATAGCCTGGAGACGTTTACGCCGCTGGCCGAGTTCGACGTGCTCGGTTTCACGTTGCAGTACGAGATTTCGTTCGTCAACGTGCTCACGATGCTCGATCTGGCCAAGATCCCTTTGCGCTCGGTCGAGCGGACGATGGACCAGCCGCTGATCATCGCCGGCGGACCGTGCGCCCAGAACCCCGAGCCGCTGGCCCCCTTCGTCGATCTGTTCGTCACGGGCGACGGCGAGCCGAGCTTGCCGGCGATCTGCGATTTGTGGTTGACGCTCAAGCAGGCCCACGTCGATCGTGAGGAAGCCCTGGCCGAACTGGCCCGCACGCTGCCTTACGCCTACGTGCCGCGATTTTATGAGCCGGAGTATGACGACACCGGCCGGCAGATCGCCCTGCGCCGCACGCGCGACGATGTGCCGGCGACGATCGAGCCGTCGGTGATCGACGATCTGGATGCCATCCCGCTGCCCACTTCGCCGATCGTGCCGTTCGTGGAATGCGTTCACGATCGGATCGCGATCGAGATCATGCGCGGCTGCCCGTGGCAGTGCCGGTTTTGCCAAAGCACCGTCATCAAGCGTCCGTTGCGGATCCGTTCGGTGGAGACGATCGTGCGGGCGGCGCTCGAAACCTACCGCAACACCGGGCAATCGGAGATTTCGCTGTTGTCGCTCTCGACCAGCGACTACCCGCACTTCGAAGAACTGGTCAAGCGGATGCAGGAGACGTTTCAGCCATTGGGCGTGAAGATTTGTCTGCCAAGTCTCCGCGTCAACGAGCAGCTTAAGGGCGTGGCCACGCTGATGTCGATGTTCGGCGACTTGTCGGGCCTGACGCTGGCCCCCGAAGTGGCCCGCGACGACATGCGCGAGCAGATTCGCAAGAAGATCACGAACGAAGACCTGTACGCGGGCTGCCGCCAGGCGTTTCATCTCGGTTGGCGGCAGGTGAAGCTCTATTTTCTCTGCGGCCTGCCCGGCGAGCGGCCGGCCGATCTCGACGGCATCGTGGAAATGGCCGAAACGATCTCACGGATCGGCAAGGAAGAGACGGGGCATTTTGTGAAGGTGACGGCCAGCGTGTCGAATTTCGTGCCCAAGGCCCACACGCCGTATCAATGGAACGGCATGCAGACGCGCGACTATTTTCATTGGGCGCACCAGTATCTCAAGCAGAAGCGGCGGCTACGTTCAGTGTGGATCAAGTGCCACGACGTGGAAACGAGCCTGCTGGAAGGCGTGCTCAGCCGCGGCGACCGCCGCGTGGCTGAGGCCTTGGAGCTGGCGTGGCGGCGTGGTGCCCGGCTTGATAGTTGGCGCGAGCATTTCAATGGTGAGCGGTGGTGGCAGGCCATGGGCGACGCCGGGGTCGATGTAGAGTCGGCGCTTCATCGCCCGTTCGCGCTCGACGCCCGGCTTCCCTGGGACCATTTGAACGTGAAGAAAGGCCGCGCGTATTTGGAGAAAGAGCAGAACCGGTCGGTGGTGCAGTTGGCGGCGATGGCGGGAGTGACGTGAAGACCTCTTACAACCACTTAAAAATCGCGCGCGAATGCGACTTGCTATGTCACTGCAGCAGTTCGAACAGCCAACATCTCAGGGTTCACGCAGCAAGCTCTCCTCACCCCGAAAATATGCAGCGGTTCTCTTCGCGAGCGGAATGGTCCTGGCTGGTTTAAATGTCGCCACAATGCTGTCAAATCGACAGTACTATCCGTCGTTGCTATTCGTTACCCCGCCTCTTTTGCTGGTGGGCTTCGCAGGGATTGTCGAGCCGCGGCTCTGTCGGGGCGTGTTTCACCAGCTTGGTGGACCGCCGGCGCCGACATGGGCGCGCTTGGTGGGTTGGACGCTATGGATCGTTGGGCTTGCAATCGGTGGCTACGTCTCGTTTGTCGCACTGGTCTAGCCGCCTTCGAACGTTTCCGCGTTGTAGCAGCGTCCGCAGCAGCCAACAGTGCAGACCCAGCGCGATTGCTGCTTCCACAGTCCTGCGCTACAATTGAAGGCTGATGCCAAGGAGAAAACGCATGGGCGAAGAAATGATCCATAACCGCGGCCGAGGACCGGAAATTCTGGGCACGCGAACTACCGTCTACCAACTACTCCCGTACTTTCTCGACGCCACCGTGACCGAGGAGTATATCGCCACGCTCTACGATCTGAGCATTGAACAGATCGCCGCCGCTCGTGCTTATGTCTTGAACAATGCCGACACGGTCTTAGCGAACCACATGAAGATCGAGGAACGCATCGCCGCTGGCAATCCCCCGGAGGTCATCGAACAGGCGAAACGCACGCGCGAGCGATTCCTTCAATTTAAGGAGTGGCTCGAAAAGCGCAAGGCTGACCGAGAAGCCCTCGAAAACGCAGCGGGGCCGGGTGCCGACAAGCCCGGTGGCGCCGCGTTGCCTAGCTTTCAAGAATGGTTGTCGGCACATCGGTCGCCGGAGCATTCTTGAAGTGCGTGGGTTGCTGGCGGACAACAACGTTCAACGGCACATGCTCCATTTGCGCGACCTGCTGGACGGGATGGGCCTTTTAGGCATCCTTGACACGGTCGGAGTCAAGTTCCTGACGCTCAGCGACGTCGGCTTGCCTTTCGACATTGACGACCGCATGCTTTGGAAGCGATGCCAGGAAGGCCGCTTGGTCTTGTTTACGGATAATCGCAATGCGGAAAACGACGTTTCTCTACAAGCCACGCTGACAGCGATGTGGAAACCTGGCGACCTTCCCATTATTACCCCAACTAGCAAGAGCAAGTTAGAGCAGGACGCCGGCTATCGCGAGCGCGTCGCGGCGGACGTTGCCGAGATCCTCTTCGGACTCGTGGAACGGAAGTACCGTGACCGTGACCGCATCTACGTGCCGCTCTGATTACGGCGGCGAACTCCTGTCGCTTATTCTCCGTGCCAAGCTCACATTCCACCATCCGCCTTCTCGCCATCGACATCGACGGCACGCTCGTCAACAGCCGCGACGAGCTGACGGAAACGACGCGGCAAGCGTTGCACCGCGCATGCGCGGCCGGCCTGAAGATCGTGTTGGCCACGGGCCGACGTTACAGTCGCGCCTTGCCGCTGGTCGGGCCGCTGGCAATCGACGCCCCGCTGGTGACGGCCAGCGGAGCGCTCATCAAGCACCCGCTCGACCACCGCACGCTGTTTCGCGCCACGTTCGAGCGACAGTTGCTGTGCGATCTGCTCACCGTCGTCGAGCGGCGCGGCTTCGAAGCGGTGCTCTACGCCGACTCGTATCACGACGGATTCGACTTCTACTGTGAGCGGCTCGAAGTCGAGCGGGCGGAGCTGGCCGACTACCTGGCGCTCAATCCGGGCTGCCATCGGCTTTGGCCGGCCTTGATGCGCGATCCGCCCGAAGGGGTCTTTGCGGGCTTTTCGACCGGCACGCGCGACGAAATGCTCGAACTGCACGAAGAGCTGCAACGCGAGTTGCCAGGGCTGCTCTATACGCACGTGCTCCGCAGTCCGCGATATATCGGCCACATGTGCGAGATCGCGCCCTTTGGCGTGACCAAATGGTCGGGCATCCAGCATGTGGCGGCCGAGTGGGGCATCTTGCCCGAAGAGATGTGCGCCGTGGGCGACGACGTGAACGACATCCCGATGATCGAAGCGGCCGGCATCGGCATCGCGATGGGTAACGCCCAGCCGGAGGTGAAGGCCGCCGCTGACCTGATCGCGCCCACGCACGACGAAGACGGCCTGGCGGCGGTGGTCGATTTCCTGCTGGATGGCATAGTTCCTTACCGCGGCCGGGGGCGTTAAACTATTTGTCCGGGCACAAACCGGACGCATCGGCGGTGGGGGCCGCGTTACCACTTCACCAAAGTCGAATTGCTGGCCATCCGCTCGCAAGCGGCCCCGCGATAAAACCCGTCAGGCGGAAAACATTTGCCAGTCGCCGGGGTGATTTGGTACGATACCGGGCACTCGTGCTGGAGCAACGATCGCGTCTTTGAATCGGAGTACGGGCGATGGAACAACAATTCGCTTGCCCCCATTGCAGTCAGATCCTGGCGTCGCCGCCCTTCGCGACGACCCAGCAAGTGCAGTGTCCCCATTGCGGCGGTTTGTTCGCGGTGGCGGCCTCGACGGCGGCCGAGCCCACGGCTATCTCGCAATCCGGCGCGGCGGCTTACGGACAAAGGCCGGCGAACGCATCGAACCTCAAGTTTCTGGTTGCCGGGGCGGTGATGCTGGCCACGGCGGCCGTGCCTCTGCTGGGTTATGGCCTGATGCGATTGTTCGCGGCGCCACAGAAGCCGGTGGCCGTCGCTGCCGCTGACGCCGCCCAACCACGCGCGTCGCAGCAACCTGCGGAGGTGGTGCTGACGGGAAGGTTCATCAAGAACGATGCCGCCGCAAGCAATCGACCTGCGTTTGGGGCCCGCGACGAAAACGGCCCGCAATCAAGGCAGGCGTCGTCGGGTCCGGCCCGCACGCCGGTAGCTCCGACCCCACCGACCGCTTTGCCGCCGAGCAAGGGCGCGCCGGTTTCGCGACCCTCGCCCTCCACGGGCAGAACGGCGACGGCTTCGGCCGAAGTTGCCCAGGCCGCCCCAGCCGACACCGCGGCGCTGGTCCAGCGGATCGAACCCTCGGTAATGGTGATCCAAGTCACTCGTGACAAAAGCTCCGGCATCGGCAGCGGCTTTCCTTTGGACAACCAGGGCACGATCGTGACCAACTACCACGTGATCGAAGGCGCCACGTCGGTGACGGTCAAGTACGGCGATAAAACCGCCGACGCTCAGGGCTTTTTGGTGTTTTCGCCCGGCAAAGACATCGCCATCCTGAAGGCCAATTTGGGCGCCGCGCGCGTGGCGCCCCTCAAGCTCGCGGTCGACAAGCCCGTCAAGGGCGAAACGGTGCTCACCTTCGGCGCGCCGCTGGGTTTCGACAGCACGGTGAGCAACGGCATCGTCAGCTCGGTGCGAAAAGGGAGCGATCTGCGCGAGATCTTCAAGCGCACGTTCGGATCCGACGTTTATATCGAGGAGCAGCATTACGATCTGGATGCCGTTTGGGTGCAGACGACGGCGCCCATTTCAGGCGGCAACAGCGGTGGACCGTTGGTGAACTTGCGGGGCGAGGTGGTCGGATTGAACACCTGGCACCTGGTGGCCGGACAGAACATGAACTTTGCCATCTCGGCCGAGCATATCAACGACATGATGAAGTCGGCCCAAAGCGGGGTACACCCCTTCTCGGAGCTGCCCCCGCCGCGCGAGCACGCCGTGGCGGCCGGCAGCGGCAAACGCACCTTGGAATACTGGGAGGAAGTCTCGCGGATCAACCGCGGACTTGCCACTCGGTTGAAAAGCCTCCGGCAGCCGCCGATCCCCAATACGAAGCAGCAACTGATTGCGATGTTCCCCAAATTGGCGGGCATCTACAAAAAGCTCGGCGATTTGTTGCCCGAAACCGCGGGCAAGCTGAAGGGCCTGAAGATCGACGACGTGGATGCAGAGTTGGTGGCTTTGGTTACGGTCGACGCCATCGTGCTGGAGAAGATCGGCGAAGACGCCCGCGACATGTCGGCCGACGCCAAGCGGATGCGCGCCGACAAATTGGCGATTTACGACTATGAAAAGCTGAGCAAGAAATCGTACGGCGAATTCGACAAGCTCGAATTGGGGCAGGCTTACGACGTGATCCGGATCAAGCTTACCCGCCGCTATGGTCTGACGTTTGCCAACATTTTCGAAGCGCCCAAGGGTAAGTCGGCTGCGAAGTCCGGCGACGACGACAAGAGCGACACGGACCAAAAAGCCGAGACGGCCGACGGCGGCGACCCGCAGCGCGAGAAGCAGGCCGCCGGCAAGCTGAGGCTGGCCAAGCAGCTCCAGCAAGCCGGCAAGCACGACGCCGCCAAGCAGCGGTTGCAGCAGATTATGGACGACTATCCCGGCACGAAGGCTGCCGAGGAAGCGCAGACGCTGCTCGAGGAGTTCGGCGAGTAAATGTAAGCTGGGGGCCAGACTGCGGAACGTGTTCATCAGTAAGTTGTCAAAGACACGCGGCGACGCTTGAGCGTCGCGCTGCCCAACACGTCACGAATGGGCGGCGATGGACCGCCGCTCGCGTGCTCCTCTTAGCCAGGCGATCTGTTCTCAGCAGCCGAACGGGCAGTGGAGACGAGCGGGATCGAACCGCCAACCCCCGGCTTGCAAAGCCGGTGCCCCACCGACACAAGTGGTAATCAGCAACAACTTACGGCGAGCACTTCGCCAGCTTGCACCGCTGCTTGCACCAGAAAGCCGGAAATCGCTCACGAAACGACCGGCGAAGGGGACGTCGACCAGGCCACAAACGACGCCGAGCCGACCACAGGCGAAGGGGCTGATACGCTCGCCGTGCTGGCCGCCGCTCTGGTCGGATTGTCGGCCGCCGATCGTGCCAAGCTGGCCGCCATGCTGCTTGCCGGCAACGATTCAACGGGCGACGGCAAGACCTCGACCGGCAAGCGCGGCACCAGGAACAAGAAAGGGTAGGGCGACGAATGGCAGAAAATGGCGAACCAGGACCGGGGGCCGACGATGACGTGGCGCCCGGCGAACCAGGACCGGGGGGCGATGACGCGCTGCCACACGGCGAAGTGGGACCGGGGGGCGATGACGCTCTGGTGCTCGCACTGGCGACCGGGGCGACGCTTGATGAAGCCGCCGCGCGGGCCGGCTGTTCCGCTCGGACGGTAAGCCGCCGGCTCGCCAACGCTCAATTTGCCCGGCGCGTGTCCGTGCTCCGCGGGCAACTGTTTTCTGCCGCGACGGGCCGGCTGGTGAACAACGCCGCTCTGGCCGCCGACAAGCTCGTGGCGTTGCTCGACTGCCCACAAGACCACGTGGCCTACGCCGCCGCCCGGACGATTCTTGAACTCGGCACGAAGCTACGCGAAGCCGGCGAACTGGAACAACGCATCGCCGCCCTTGAAGGCGGGGCACCAGAACAAGACGAAGGGGAAACCGACGATGAGCATAAAGAGCCGGCTGACGAAGCTGGAAAAGACGCGGCGTGAGAACGACGCCTATGCTGATGACCCCAACCGTCCGCCCGACTTCGCCGAATTGTGCGGCTATCCGCGTGGCACGTGTCTATCAACGATCTTTCAGCTTGAAGACGAGCGAATGGCAAGGGAAATCGCCGCCGGCACGTACAAACCGCCAGAGCCGCCCGACCCGGATTACATGCCCGAAAACGTCATCGACGTGGAAAGTGAACTGCTGAAAATCCAAGGCAACCGCGACGGCTGGCGAGCGCGGCAACTTTTTTTGAAACGCGACTTGGCGGAAATGATTCGCCGAGAATGGCCGGACATTGACGCCGAGCCGGCCGCCACCAGTAGCGTGGCGAGCAAAGCGCACCACGATGAACACTGTGCAGAATGAACGCTCGAATTCAAAGCCGGCTCGCAAAACTCGAAAGGCATCGTGGCGACCAGGGCAGGCCCGACCGATCTTTGACCTTCACCGAAGCGTTTGGTTTGCCGCTCTGTAGGTTGCTCGAAATCTCCGATCGAATTCCGGCATCGCCGCCACCGACCGGGCCGCCGCCCAACTTGTGCGACGTCGACGCCTACCTTGCTCAACTCGAAAGGGATGGGGAATGACCGCTCGCACACTGAGGGGCCGGCTCGACCGATTGGAAGCAAGGCGAGAGAACGATCACACGCCGCCAGATCCGTTCGCGTTTTTCTTGGGACTCGACCGCCCGGTAACGCTGGCCGAATTGCTCGACGCCGCCAGCGGCACCGTGGCGCCGCCGCACGACCCTACCGAACCATTGCCCAACGTCATTGACCTTGCCGCCGAGCTGGCGAAGCTCGACGCCGAAGCCGGCTACACGCGCAAAGAATCGCCGTTAGAATGACGGCACCAGGCGACCGTGCGTGAGTAGCTACACCGCGGTCAAAGATCACTTCCGGCTCGACGCCTTCTGCCTTTCGTTTCGGTGTCGGGCCGGGAGTGGCCCGCTTAACGAAAGGCATCTATGGCAGACGATCATTGGCAAGGCGACCGCGACGCGCCAAAGCTCGACACACTGGCCGCCGTGAAGGTTTGGTTGGACCATGCCGTTGCGTGGGTGCGCTCGTTAAAAGGGACTCGCAGCGAAACGGCTGCAATGCCGCTCGCCGCGCGTACCATTCGCAACTTCTATCGCGCTCTCGACCGCTTAGGCGTTTGTGACCGTCCACCGTGGCCAAGCGACCCGGCCGACGTTGAACAAGCCGAAGCCGCTCTAAGCGACTTGCTCGTATGGGTGCGCCGACATTTGCCCAAACCCAGCCCCTACAGCGGTTGCACGCTGTTTGCCGGCGAAGGTATTCGCACCTTGGGAAATCTGCGCACTGCCCTGTTATCTGAACAGCAAAGATCGCTGCCGGCTGACATGTTTCAACAATGCTCTGGCGACCAGGAACGTGCATTACAAGCGTTGAAAGCTCACCAGGAACTTACGGGCGACTTTCGCTCGTTTCCTATCGTGCAACGGGCCGACGCAATTTGTCGGCAGCGCTACGGCCAACAGTTGACGCAAGAATCATTGGACCGCATTCGTTTGGAATACCATGAAAAGACCGGTGAGCCGTTCGGCGCCGTCAACAACGAGCGGTTGAGAGACGTCCTCGACCTGGTGGAACAGATACCGCTTCGCACCTATCCGGTATGCTTTGCTGGGCTACCCGAACTACAACCGCCGTCCGAAACGGACAAAGGACCGCCGGCGACCTCAGTGCCAGCAACCAGCCAAGCGACCGACCAGGAACCGACGGCGACGGGGGCCGGCGAACAAGGCGAAGGGACCGGCGAGCAATTCATCTTCGCACGGGACGGGGACGGGTATTTCGTGAAGGGCTTTGGCGAATCGGGGCACGTCAAGGGCATGGTCGGGTTCAACCATGTCGCCAAGCTGATAGCGCAGCCTGGCACGCCGATCTTGATGACGGAGCTACTGGGCGCCGGCGATGCCGCGGCCGATCAACGTAGCCGTCAACCGGCGATGGACGCCCAAGCTAAACGGCAAGCAAATGAACGGCTGCAAGAGCTAGAACGGGAAATCGACGATGCCAAAGCCTGTAATGACGCTGCACGGCAAGAGCGGGCGATGGAAGAAAAAGAGCGGTATGTCGAGCAACTGAAAGCCGCTGCGGGGGTGCTAGGCAAAGATCGTGACATAAACAGCCAAGTGGACAAACACCGGCCGCGTATTCTAGGCGCCGTCAAGCGTGCTTGTGACGCACTTCGCAAATCGACGCCGCCAATGATCGAACTGGCCAACCATTTCCAGGCCGGCATTTCCACTGAAGGCGACACCGTCGTTTATCGTGCAGGGGCTTCATTAAGCTGGCGTGACCGCCAGTAACGAAAATAGTAACGCGCCGCGTTACTCAGTAACGCGATTCGTTACGCCATAGTCTTCAAAGAGCGGTAGGTCACAGTGACCGCCGCCAACTGACACCACTTGGAGACTATGGTATGAAATCGGCAACGATTGCACGGGATGCTACGCCCGTGGCCATGCTTGACGTGACGCAAGTAGCGGCACTGCTTGGCTGTAGCCCGCGACACGTCTACCGCCTTTCTGACGCTGGGCGAATGCCGCGCCCCGTTCGCTTGGGTTCGTTAGTTCGCTGGTCGAAAACTTCTCTCGACCAGTGGATTGCCCAAGGCTGCCCGAATTGCCGCACTGCCGGCAAGGGGGCAGGCCAATGAACGACAATTTCGATGTAACGGAAGGCGCACGCCGCAAAGACGACGAGCTACAACGGCTCGCCAAACTCCGCGCGTTGCATGTTAACCGTGGCAGACGCGCACTACTGACGGCGCTGCTGGCGCACGGGACCGGGACGGCTGATGACGTGCGGGCCGCGCTCGACTTACCTGCCGCCGTCAACCCGGTTTGCCTTGGGGCAGTGGCGCCGCCGCTGGCCAAGGCCGGAATTATCACGCTGGCGGGCTTCGCTCAAACGCGCCGCCCGAAAGCGCACGCCCGCCCGCTATCAGTCTGGGCACTGAGCGACCGGGCCGCGGCGGAGCAATGGCTGGCCGATCACCCCGACCAGTCTGATGATGATGACCAGGGCGCCGTACAAACGACGCTCTGGGTCTGACGACGTGCCGAGCGCGACGGGTGACGCCGCCGCGCTCGACTTCTCCTTTTCTCGACAACCCTTTTCCTCGAAAGGCAAAACATGCCAAGAAAATCTCTGTCAGACATTCTACAAGGCGATGCACGGGCACGCCTACAGCAAGCATGGGATTCGGCCAAACCTGCCGACGAATTCACGCCGTTACCCAAGGGCGAATACGTGTCCATGCTGGAATCGACCGAATCGTTTCAGGCCAAGACGGGAACCGCGGGATTTAAACTGACGTTCCGTATCACCGAAGGCGAGTATGCCGGCCGACGATGCTGGTACGATGTTTGGCTGACGGAAGCCGCGGCGAGCATGGCGAAAACCGATCTCGGCAAACTCGGCATTCATCGCGTCGAACAACTTGACCAGCCAACGCCGCAAGGCATCGTATGCCGCATCAAGGTTGTCGTGCGCGAAAGCGATGACGGCGACCAGTACAACCGCGTGAAGTGGTTCGACGTGGACCATATCGAGCCGCCGGCGCCCGACCCGTTTGCGCCGAGCTCCGCCGGCGAGCACCGGGCCGACGCCGAGCACCAGGACGGCGACGAAAGCGAAGGGGGCAATCCGCAATGACGACGCTTCCCTACGGCTTTCGCGTCGTGGGGAGCACGTGGGAAGTGCGGCGGCTGGTCGATGCCGCCACCGCACTTTCCGCGCATTGCTCTTGCGACCCCAAGGCCGAACTACACCGCGAATGCTACTTGTCGGCGTTTCAGTACGGCGATGATTTTCGTCGGCACTTGGAAGTGACCGGCTCGACGGCGGAGTTTACCGGCGAATGCTGGGCACCGTGGCTGTGGTTCGACGTTGATCGTGCCGACTTGACGGTTGCCTTGACCGACGCCCGCCGGCTCGCCGTGACGATCGACGAGCGCTATCGCTTGGGCGACGGCGACTTGCTCGCCTTCTATTCGGGCAGCAAGGGGTTTCATATCGGGCTGCCGACTTCGCTCTGGTTGCCGAAGCCGGCCGCGACGTTCCATAAGATCGCACGGCGGTTTGCCGAACGGCTCGCCGAGCTGGCCGGCGTGACGATCGACACCGGCGTGTACGACAAGGTGCGTTTGTTCCGCGCACCAAACTCTCGCCACCCCAAGACGGGTTTTCATAAGCGCCGGCTTTCGCTCGACGAACTGCTTGGGCTTTCGCTCGACGGCATTCAGGCGTTGGCCGCCGAGCCGTCGCCGTTCGATCTGCCAGAGCCGGCCGCGACGAACGACCAGGCCGCTGCGGATTGGCTCGACGCCCAAGACCATGTAACGACGCAAGGCGAAGTGAACGCGGCAAGGCGAGCCGAACGAAATGGCTCGCCGACATTGAATCGCTCGACGCTCGAAATCATTTGCGACGGCGATGCGCTCGCCACCGGCGACCGACACCGAATGCTGTTCAGTGCAGCCGCAAACCTTGGCGAGTTTGGTTGCCCCGACGAACTGGCGCTGGCCTTGTTGCTCGACGCGGGGCTTGATTCGGGGCTGCCGCCGAAAGACGTGCGGCGGCAAATCGAATGCGGGTTGACGCACGGAAGGGGGACGCGATGACCGCGACGTTCCAAACCGCCGGTGACGTGTTCGACGGCTGGCGCGATGACGTGCTCACCGGCTCGCCGCCCGTGCTCTATCCGATCGGCGCCGGCGACCTGGCACGCATTGAAACCGGGCCGGGGCTGGTGACGTTGATAGGCGGGGCACCGGGAGCGGGCAAGAGCGCATTCGTTATGCAGGCCGTGACCGACGCCTTGCGGTTGACGCCTTCGCTTCGCGCTCTGGTTTGCTCTATCGAAATGCCGCCGCGTGTTTTGCTCGACCGCCAGCTTGCACGGCTAAGCGGCATCGACCTTACCGCAATTCGCTACCGACGCTTTGACGCTTCGCACGCCGATCGGCTCGACCAGGCGATGCACACGTTGGAAGCCGTAGGCGAGCGGTTGGCATTTGTACGGCCGCCGTTCGACTTGGAAAACGTGGCCGCCAGTGCCGACGCATTCCATGCCGACTTGATCGTGCTCGACTACATCCAACGCATCCCGCCGCCGGGAACGCACGGCGACCGCCGCGGGTCCGTTGACGCCAGCATGAATTACTTGCGGCAGTTTGCCGACGCGGGGGTGGCCGTTATCGTCGTGGCCGCCGTGGCACGGGCAAAAGACCATCAAGGCCGTTCGTCCTACGATGGCGACGGGTTGAACCTGGCATCGTTCCGCGAATCGAGCGAATTGGAATTCGGGGCGGACGATGCTTTCATTCTGGCGCCCGACGGCAAGCACGATGACCAGGTTGTGCTCCGCCACTTGAAGGCACGCCACACGGAACCGAAAGACGTGGTGCTGCGGTTCGACCGCTCGCACCAGTCTTTTACGCCCGTGACCGCCGGCGAAGTCTGGACGCCCGAAAAAGGCCGGCTGCAAACGGCGTTGGCTTCGCTCTGGAATCGCACCGACGCGGCCGACGATGACCAGGGGGGCGACGATGAATGAGCCGCGAATACTACCCGGTTGCTCGACGCTGCCACCAATGAAGCCGGCGACCAACGGCAAGGCCGGCTCGATGACCGGCGACCAGAATGGCAGGGACAAGAAAACAGCGAAGCGAAAGACGGGCGACCGCTTCGCCATTCTCAATGCCTTCATCGACTTCACGATGGGCGACCTCGATCGTGCTGAAATGGCTGTTTGGTTCGCCTTGTACCGCGACACCAAACCGGACGGGCTGGCCCGAACGTCGCAAGCCGATCTTGCTCGCCGAGCCGGCACGACCGACCGCACGGTACGGCGAGCTATCGCCAGTTTGGAGCGACGGCGTTTGCTGAAAATCGTACATCGGGGCGGTTTGCAAAAAGGGGCATCGACCTACCGGATTTTGCCATTGATGAAGCCGCCGCAATAGGACACCCATGTCCGGTTGTAATAGGACATTTGGCGTCATTTACTGCGGACACCCATGTCCTATATCCCATAAGGGACCATAAGAGCGTCCCCTTAATGGTCGCTACGCGACCGGGGCCGCTGAAACAGAAAATCAACGCGCCGCCGACGCTGGTGTCCGCCGGCTGGTGCTTTTATGACCGACACCACGAAAGGGTTTGCATGACTGAGAAGAAAACCTTGATCGAACAAGCCGAAGCGTTGTGGGCCAAGTGGTATGGCAACGGGGAGGAAGCAGAATGGACGTGGCAGGCCCGCATTCAAGACATTCTTGAGCGGAATGTCATCGACGCCGAGCATATTCGCGTGCTGCTCACCGCTGCCGTCGAAACCGCGAATGCGGACCCCGACACCAAAGAGCATTGGATGGTCGACGAGGATTACGCTTCGGACTGTATGGATGCGCTCGCCAGTGCGGAATGGAAGGCGTTCACGGACAAGCACCCGTCCCTGATGTTCGATCTTTTTCTGCTTGCATCGCTGGCGGACAAAGCCGTAATCGCTGGGCAGTGCGCCGGCGCGGCCGGGGAGTAATCAACATGCCCACCGACGCCGCCTTGCTGGCCCAACTGCAAACGCTCTGGCAGGCCGCTACGCCGCCGATCGTGCCGCCGGCCGTCTGTAGCGACCGACCGCCGGCAAATCCGCCACACGTGCCGCATTTGCCGCCCGTAGACGAGCAAGACGAAGTGCTCGACGTGGGCGACCAGGCCGCCCGCGTTTGCTTGTGGCCGGACGAACCGACCGCCGCCGATCTAGGGCCGTTCGCCATGCTCGACGATACCGACCGCGATTATTTGCTAGGCCGGCATCGCTACCCGGAACCGTGCGGATTCTGTGAGGGCCGTTATCGCCACAACCCGCAATGCGTGGCCTTGTGCCCTGAGTGGCAGATTGCCATGCCCTTTGGCAAGCATAAGGGTAAGCCGGTTGCCAGTCTCGACCACGATTATCTGGCATGGCTGCTGAAATGCGGGATGGAACTGAACGCCGAGCTACGCCGCGAAATCGAGCGGGTTTTGGACATCCCGAATGACACTTGACAATAATCACGCAACGCCGATAATAGCATCATGGCGAAACAACGCACCGGAGCAATAACCGACGCCGAGCCGATCACAACGGCCGTGCGGCGGGCGATTCAGGAAAGCGGCATGACCCGCTACCGCATTCACAAGGCGACCGGCATTGACCAGGCCGCCTTGACGCGGTTCATGCACGGAACGACCGGGCTGTCTACGGCAACGCTCGACAAACTGGCGCCAGTCTTGGGGCTGCAATTGATCGTGAAACCGCAATCCCAGCGAAAAGCGAAGTGACCTATGGGCACCGTTTACCGCAAGACATTTACTAAACCGCTGCCGGCTGGCGCAGAAATCATCGTGCGCAAAGGCGAGCGGTTGGCACGTTGGAAGGATAGCAAAGGCAAGGCCCGCATGGCGCCGGTTGCCGGCGACAAGGCCGCCGAGCCGAGCCGTATCAGTGTGACCGCCGGCACCTACACGGCGAAGTACCGCGACGGCAACGGGCTTGTGGTGGAGGTCTCGACCGGCTGCCGCGACCAGGACGCCGCCCGCAAAGTGCTGGGCGAATTGGAGAGGCGGGCCGAACTGGTCAAGGCCGGCGTTGTGACCGCCGCCGAAAACGCCGTGGCCGATCACCAGGCAACGCCGCTGGTCAAGCACTTTGACGCCTATGTCGGCTACCTGGTGGTGCAAGGTGTCAGCAAGCGGCATCCCCAAGACGTGCGACGCCAGCTTGATCGACTTGCCGGCGAATGCTTGTTTGCCAAGCTGGCCGATCTTGGCCGCGACGCGCTGGAAAGGTGGCTCGTTGCGCAGGCTCAAGCCGGCATGGGCGCCCGAACGCGAAACACGTACCGGGCTGCCGCCGTGGCTTTCGGCAACTGGTGCGTCGATTCCCGCCGGCTTGTGGCAAACCCGTTTGCCGGCGTACCGACCGCCGATGAAAAGGCCGACTGCCGGCGCAAGCGACGATCGCTAACAGAAGCCGAGTTAGTGCGTTTGCTCGACGTGGCCCGCCGGCGACCGCTCGTTGATGCGATGATGATTCACCGCGGGAAGCGTAAGGGCCAGCTTGCCGCCAGAATCAGCGACGGCGCCCGCCAACGGCTCGAGTGGCTTGGCCGGGAACGGGCCCTGATCTACAAGACGCTGGTGCTCACCGGGCTACGCCGCGGCGAACTGGCCAGCTTGACGATCGGCCAGCTTGACCTCGACGGGCCGTTGCCGTCGATCGTGCTCGACGCGGCCGACGAGAAGAACCGGGCCGGCTCGACGTTGCCCCTCAGAAGCGACCTTGCCGCCGACTTGGCCTTGTGGGTCAAGGAACTGGAACAACGCCATAGCGGCGATTCTGGCGCTTCTGATGGGCCGTTGTGTCTGCCGATGACTGGCGTACCGCGTTGCGGCAAGCTGCCGGCCGACACCATGCTGTTCACCGTGCCGGAAAAGCTGGTCAAGATTCTCGACCGCGACTTGCGAATGGCCGGCATTGCCAAGCGCGATGAGCGTGGCAGAACCGTAGACGTTCACGCCATGCGGCATACGTTCGGCACGTTGCTGTCAAAGGGCGGGGTTGCCCCTCGCACGGCGCAGGCCGCGATGCGTCATTCGACGATCGGCTTGACCATGAACACCTACACCGACCCGAAGTTGCTCGACATGGCCGGCGCGCTCGACGCTCTGCCGGCATTGCCCCTCGACGGAATGCCCGCCGATCGGCAAGAGCAACGGGCGACGGGGACCGATGACCTTCGTGTTTCGGGCTTGCACCCGCTTGCACCGCTGCTTGCACCAAAATCTGGCCAACGTGGTGCAAGCGGGGCATTCGCTGTCAAAATGGCAGCCGATGACGGCGACGACGCCGGGCCGGCGACTGACGCCGTAAACCCTTGGAATGTCAACGGAAACAACCCGCTGACATTTGCTGTCAACGGGTTGATGAAAGTGGAGACGAGCGGGATCGAACCGCCAACCCCCGGCTTGCAAAGCCGGTGCTCTCCCAATTGAGCTACGTCCCCGCGGAAGTGGGCGCACCAAGATTCGAACTTGGGACCTCAGCCTTATCAGGGCTGCGCTCTAACCAACTGAGCTATGCGCCCGATCCACATAACCAATCCGCACCAAACCAATCCGTCCCTTCAAGCGTAAACAACGCATTCTAGGGAGACAACCGGGCATGTCAAAGGGTTCAGGTCGAGGATTCAAGACCGCCCGTTGGGAAAAACCGTGCAACTCAATTCATGTTACCCCGCTCGCCCGGCCGAAAAAGACGGACGTTGCTCGTCAACCGCCCACTCAGTCAGGAAAGGAACTGCTTCCATGCGATTTGTGGACCACGGCGTTCGATGCGGTGGCAGCTTGGCACTCATGCTGGCGATTTCAAGCGGCCCGGCACTCGCCGCCAGCACGCCCAGCGCCGAACAGGCCCTGAAGCTGACGCCCGTGCAGGCCGACGTCGATTTTGAGCGACCGAAAGAGTCGGAAGCGGCGAAATGCACAATTAAGGCGGAAGCGATCGACGGCAAGACGGGTTGGGTGGTGCGCGGGTCGAACGGACAAGTGTTGCGGCAGTTCATCGACTCGAACAACGACAACGTCGTCGATCTCTGGTGCTACTACGCCGACGGCATCGAGGTTTACCGCGATATCGACTCGAATTTCAACGGCAAGGCCGACCAATACCGCTGGCTGAACACCGCCGGCACACGTTGGGGACTCGACGACAACGAAGACGGCAAAATCGACGTTTGGAAGCGAATTTCGGCCGAAGAAGCGAGCGCCGAAGCGGTGGCCGCCCTGGCCGCGCACGACCTCCGCCGGTTCGAATGTTTGCTGCCGACGGTGAGCGAAATCAAGTCGCTTGGCTTGGGATCCGAGCGGCAAAAGTCGCTGAGCGAAAAGGTGGAGCAGGCGGCCGCGGCGTTCAAGTCGAACGCCCGAAAGCAGAAATCGCTCTCGGCCAAGTCGAGTTGGGTGCAGTTTGGCGGCACGCGGCCGGCGCTGGTTCCGGCCGGCACCGAGGGCGCCGCCAGCGACACCCTGGTCTACGAAAACGTGATTTCGATGGTCGAAACCGATGGCAAGCCGGTGCAAGTCGTGATCGGCACGTTGGTTCAAGTCGGCGACAACTGGCGATTGATCGACAGCCCGTCGCTCTTGGACAGCAAGGGCGAGCTGGCCGGAACTTCGCCGTTTTTCCAGCCGTATGCGCGAACTCGCGTCAGCGGCGGCGTGGGCGGCGACGAAAAAACTCAGGATCTGCTGCAGAAACTGGAACAACTCGATGCCGAAGCCGCCCGTGCGTCCACGCCCCAGGCCCAGGCGGCGAATGCGTCGGAGCGGTGCGATCTGCTGGAAAAGATCGCCGAAGCCGCTGCCAGCCCCGAAGACCGCGCCCAGTGGCTACGCAGCCTGGCCGAGACGATCAGCGCCGCGGTGCAATCGGGAGCCATGCCCGACGGCATCGAGCGGTTGCAATCGCTGCACGACAAGCTCACTCAACAGGGCGACACCGAGCTGGCCGCGTATGCCCAGTTCCGTTATTTGACCGCGATTTACAACCGCGATCTGCAGGCTGAGGGGGCCGACTTCACAAAAATCCAAAAGCGTTGGCTGAACAACCTGCGAAAGTACGTCGCCGAATATCCGCGCAGCCCCGACGCGGCCGAGGCGATGCTGCAACTCGGCACGGCTGAAGAGTTTGCGGGCGAAGAAGAGGAAGCGAAGAAGTGGTACGGGCAGATCGTCGACCACTTTCCCAAGGCGAACTCGGCTGCCAAAGCCGCCGGCGCCGTCGCTCGAATCGACTCGGTGGGCAAAACTCTGAAGCTGCACGGGTCGGGCATCACCGGCAAGACGGTTGACCTCGGTCAGTTCCGCAAGAAGGTCGTGCTCATTCAGTATTGGGCCACGTGGTGCGAGCCGTGCAAGGCCGACCTGGAGCAGATCAAGGACGCGGTGGCCAAATATGGCAAAGACGGATTCACCGTCATCAGCATCAGCCTCGACAACAAGAAGGAAGACGTAGCGGCTTTTCTGAAGAGGCATTCGCTGCCGTGGACGCACATCTACGAGCCGGGGGGGCTCGACAGCCGCCTGGCCAACGAATTGGGCGTGCTGACGTTGCCGACCATGCTGTTGATCGACCAGGACGGCAAGGTGGTCAACCGGGGCATCAACGCCGCCGAGATCGACCGCGAGGTACGAGCGCTCTTGCAGCAGACGGCCGACAAACGGAAGTAGTCCTTGGTCCGCGGTTGGTGGCAGCAGACGGCGGATGGGGTCGACTGAAGCGACGCGCTGATTGAATAACTGGGGGGTGATGGACGCGGCCCGGCACGGAGCATCGGCTCCTTGCCGGGCTTTTTGATTGGTCCGCAGTCCGTGGTCCGTAGTCCGTCAGACCAGTGGCGATGGCTGGCCCCGCCTTACGGCGGCGATTGCGACGGGCGGATCATTGTAAAACTTTCAATCCGCGGCGGCTATACGTCAGGCGGTGTTCGTTGAGATAAATAGCGGTGGCTGGGGCGGAGCCCGGCCACCTGGAAGCTGGCACTTCGTTCATCTCGGCGGCCAGGCGATGCCCCGGTTGGACGCACCGGGGCATCGCTTGGCCGCCACGGTATTGAGGGGCGCTAGCCGCTATCTAGCCAAGCTCTGCCCCAGCCACCGCTTTTCGTGCGACAAAATGTCTCACTGCCGACCGCGCGAACGATAACAGATACCGCCGCCACAGACAACGGGCCACGAATAACTCGCGTTGGCACGAGAGTCGCTGATCGGTTATTTTGCTGCGACCCAACAGGACGTTGGACGGTCGCGCCCGACCGTAAATTGGCCCAGAATGGATTCTTTGGAGCGGCCCGCAATGCCCAGCCTCGACCCCGTCGTCACGTTTTGGTGTTTGGCAACCGTGCAGATATTGGCTTTGGCCAGTGCCTGCCTGGCTCGCATGGCGGAGGGTTCACTCCGCGAAGCACGCTTTCAGTGGTTTTGCCTGGGTTGCCTGTCGCTGGCGGGCCTGGCGACCATGGCCTCGCTGGTCGTGGGCCCGACGCCGTGTGTATTTAGCGGGGCGGTGCTGGCGGTGACGATTCTAACGGCCACCTGGGACGTGGGTGCGGCCGTCCTATAACGGTTTTCCGCGCCACGACGCGGCGTGCGCAAATTGCGAACTACCGGAGACTTGCGGATTGTCGCAACATCGCCGAGCTTCGCCAAGATTCCTAAAACCGAAAAAAAGCTTCCCCTCGGAACGCACGACAACCGAAATCTATAGTCAGGCACGACGTATCGGGCACCAAAGTTGCGCGGGGGGGAAACCAACGCAACGAACGTGGACCAAGGCCCACACCTGCGCTCCACCCATCCCCTCCCGCTTCGGCTCGAAGCGAAGCGCGCCCACGTTTCGGTAAACAAGGCAGTGGCCTAATTCCATAGGAGGGAGGGGAAGCATGCGCCGCCTAATATTGGCATGGACGGTTCCCGCAATCGTCATGCTGTGGCCCATCTGCGCGTCCGCAGAGAGCCCAACCAACGACAAGGTAGCCCACCAAATTCATGACCGGCTCAAAGCCAGTGGGCAGATGTCCGGCTCGAGTTTTGTCATTAAGTTCCAGGACGGCACGGCCTGGCTGGAAGGGCGCGTCAGCAGCGAGGGGCAGAAACTGCTCGCCCTGAAGCTGACGGGCGAAGTGCCCGATGTCACCGACGTAGTCGATCATCTTCAGATCGACGAGCCCGCGAAGTCGGCGAACCCGGTGATGCGGCTGTTGCAAAAGCCGTTCGCGAAAGCGACGGCCAAACCCGTTGCCTCCGCACCGGCCGCCACTGAGAAGAAACGGACGATTAGTTCGTGGTTCAGCGGCCCGTCGGTGCATGCCGCGAAGGTTCCTCCACCGGAACTCGAGGATCTCGGCTCGGATTCCGGTGAAGAGCTTGCCCAGGACGGCGGCGAGAGCGAGGCCGAGGATGTTGGCCCGGTTTATCCCGAATCGCTGACGGCGGCCAAGGAAACCGAGTCGAATCCGCTGGTACGTCAGGCCGCCAACTTGCGGGCTATCTTCCACAAGACGCCCAAAGCGCCCCAGCGTTCGCCGGCAAACAAGGCGGTCGCGGCCAACGAGGTCAACCAGACGTCGGAGGCCGAAGAGGCAAACCAGTCTGAACCGCGACCGATGCCCCAAGCGATGCGGAAGTGTACCACCTGCACGCCCGCCGCAGCGCATCGGACAACGGCCCCAACCAGGGTCGTCAGCAACAAGAAGAGGTATCGTTCGCCGGTGCCGGTTTATCAGGCGGCTTCGCAAGCCCAGCCCACAGCGGCGGGCCGAGTGCGAATGGTGCCGATGATGGAAATGCCCGATGGCCGACTGGTGCCCGTCAATGAGGAGGACCGGCCAGCGATGAGCCAGCCGGTTCGCCAGGCGGTGGCGGTGAGCCGCGGCAAGACGGCCAAGCGGACCCGTCAGACGGTGGCACGCAAACAGGATGTCATCGACGGGGGGTTGGAAGCTCCACCGCTACCGCCGTTCGGCGCCGCTCCCGTGGCGGGCCCGGCGGGCGGCGGTCCCTTGCCAGCCTACGTGCCCGGCGTTGCCGTCGGCACCGCGCCGGCCTACTACGATCAGCCGCACATGCCGAACTACGCCTGGCCCAGCTACGCGGCTCATCCCAACTATGCCGGGCTTACCTATCCTCGGCAGTATTCGCCGACGGCTTGGCCCTACATCGGGCCTTTCTATCCCTATCCGCAAGTGCCGCTGGGGTGGCGCAAGGTGACCTTGGAGTGGGACGACGGCTGGTGGTTCCTCGATTTCGATGACTGCAACCGCTCGTACTCTTACTAAACTGCGTCATTCGACTGCGATTTGCCCAAACCGCCCTCGCTGGATTCCCTCCCAGCGAGGGCGGCGGCGCAAAAATCCGAAAAACCCGCAAGTTCGACGCGGTTTATCACGATAACTACGGCTAGTTCTGGCGGACCATCGCCAGACAGCGGCAACTCCGCGCCGACCGCGCGCGGGCCGCGCCCACAGACCACTCGCAGCCTACGTGTCGTGAACGCGAGGGAATTTGACATGTCACGCCGGACCGTTTCAATTCTACTTCTCGTCTCGCTGGCCCTTCCGGTGCTGGCGTCGTCGGGCTGCACGTGGCCGCTCAATACGCAGTTCGCCCACCCGTTCGTGCATCTGCCGGTGCCGGTGCCCGTCAGCCCCTACTTCCAGAAAGAGCAGGAAACCAAGTTCTGGATGCGAGAGCGTTACCAACGGGTGCCCATCCTGGGACCGGTCACGTCGGGCGGTCCGCCCGTGGCGCTCGACCCGCCGTCGCCGGACGAGGTCGTGCATGCGTTGGAGCGGGCACGCAACGTCGAAGGCGGCGTTCCGCTGTTGCACGAAATCCAACGCAACAACGTCCGCATGGTCATCGAGCCCATCGCCGACTACGTCGATCCACCGCGCGTCTACCCATTGATCGGCCCGGCCCAGCTCCACCACGCACACTACAAGTGCATCATCTACTTCACTGAAGTGACGCGCGTGGGCTGGCCGTTTCCCTACACGACGGTCGACGAAGACGCCCAGGAAGTGATCTACATCGACCACAACCACTTCCACATGGTGGGCAATGTGGACGACGGGCCGGGCGGAAATCTGTAGGGCGTTTGGAGGCCGCGAACTGGCCGGCGTAGGGTGGCACCAGCGAGCTTGCGAGCGCCGGCCCACCGTCGTCGGGCGTCAGGCATCAGGCGTCAGGTTGTTTGTCCTGAAACCTGACGCCTCATCCTTGACAGCCCATCGCCGCTTCCTTACCATCAACCGTTCCTTCCGGCAGACCACGCCGGTCGCGTGTGATCGACGCCGTAATCCGCAGAGTTTCTCATGGCCGTTCCAAAACGAAAACATTCGAATGCCCGTAGCGGCAGCCGCCGGGCACACGACCATAAAAAGCCGAAGCAGTTGTACTACTGCCCGCAGTGCAGCACCGCCCTACCGTCGCATGTCGTTTGCCCGAATTGCGGCTATTACATGGGCCGGACCGTGGTTGAGACCAACGAATAGTGGCAAAGATCGCTTTCTTGTTCCCCGGCCAAGGCGCTCAAAGCGTCGGCATGGGCCGCGAGTTCGTCGAGGCGTCGCCCCATGCCCGCCAGCGGTTCGAAGACGCCGGCAACATTTTGGGCTACGACCTGGCAGGGCTCTGCTTCGAGGGTCCGGCCGAGCAGCTCGATTCGACGGTACACAGTCAGCCCGCTCTGTTCGTCACCAGCCTGGCTGCCCTGGACATGATGAACGACCGCTCACCGGACGTGGTGGCATGCTGCGGGGCGACGGCCGGTTTAAGCCTGGGAGAGTACACGGCGTTGGTTTTTGCCGGCGTTCTCGATTTCGAGTCGGGCCTGCGATTGGTCAACGAACGCGGCAAGGCGATGCAGGCCGCCGCCGATGCCCTGCCCGGCGGCATGGTCAGCATTCTGGGACTCGATCGCGATCGAATCAGCGCTCTCTGCCACGAGGCTGCCGAAGGAGACGTTTTGCAGATCGCGAACCTGCTTTGTCCCGGCAACATCGCCGTTTCGGGCACGGAGGCCGCTTGCCAGCGGGTCAGCCAGAAAGCGGTAGCGGCCGGCGCCATGAAAGCGGTGCCGTTGGCCGTGGCCGGTGCGTTCCACACGCCGATCATGCAGTCCGCCGTCGAGAGGCTCGCCGCCGCGCTGGAAGGAGTTCAACTCAGGCGGCCGCGCATCCCGGTTGTGTCGAACGTCGATGCCCGGCCGCACGACGCCCCGGAAGAAATCCGCGAGTTGCTGCCGCGGCAGATCGTGTCGCCCGTTTTGTGGGAAGACTCGGTCCGCTACCTGCTGAACCAAGGCTTTGACGAGTTTTACGAAGTCGGCCCCGGCCGTGTGCTGCGAGGATTGTTGAAGCGTATTGACCGCAAGGTTGTTGCGAAAGGCGTCGACGAAGGATAGAGCTTGGGAAACAATGCCGTAAGGTGGGGCCAGCGAGCTTGCGAGCGCCGGCCCACCGCGAGCGAGGCGTTAGGCGATGGGCGTTAGGCTTTAGGCGAGTTGCTCTACCGATGCCCTAACGCCCAACGCCTAACGCCCAACGCCTCAAACACGGTGGGCCGGCGCTCGCAAGCTCGCTGGTCCCACCCTACGATTACAAAGAGCCAAGGCCAAAGACCCAAGACCGTTGAAGTGAAAGGAGATCGCCAACATGGCCAACGAACCTATGGGCCGGCTCAAGGTTGACCTGAGCGGACAAGTGGCCCTCGTTACCGGCGCGTCGCGCGGACTGGGCCAGGCGATCGCGGTCGCTCTGGCACATGCCGGCGCCAAGGTGGCTTGCGTGGCGCGAGACCGTCAAAAGCTGGAGCAAACCGTCGCCGCCATCACCGCGGCGGGCGGCGCGGCGGACCTGTTCGAGTGCGACGTGACCAATTCCGCCAGCGTGCAGCAGGTGGTCGAGGCCGTGGCCGAGAAGTGGCAGCGGCTCGACATTCTGGTCAATAACGCCGGCATCACTCGCGATACGTTGATTCCACGCATGTCGGACGAGCAGTGGGACGAGGTGATCAACACGAATCTCCGTGGTGCGTTCTTGTTTACGCGGGCCGCCACGCGGGTCATGATGCAGCAACGTTACGGCCGCATTATCAATGTGGCCAGCGTTTCGGGACTGATGGGCAATCCGGGCCAGGCCAACTACTCGGCGTCGAAAGCCGGGCTGATCGGCATGACCCGCACGGTGGCCCGAGAATTGGCCAGCCGCAAAGTGACGGTCAACGCCGTTGCCCCCGGTTTCATCGAGAGCGACATGACCGCGGCCCTGGGCGACGCGCTGCTGAGCGAAGTCAAGCTGCGGGTGCCGGCCAAGCGGCTGGGCCGGGCCGAGGAAGTGGCCGACGCCGTGCTCTTTCTCGCCGCCCCCAGTTCCGCGTATATTACAGGGCAGGTCCTGACGATCGACGGCGGATTGACGGCCTAATGGCATCTTACGACGACATCGCCAGCCTGTACTTTTACAACGACCGCTGGAACGTCCATTACCTGTTTGAAGGGGCGCCTTCGGCAGGTGGCATGCGAGATGCCGAGGCAAAGCCCCTAACGAAAGCGACGCTACGTAAGGTGTTCGACCAGATGAAAGCCCATGCCGCATGAGGGCTAGACAGCCGCCCAAAAAACCGTTATATCTTCCTCTCTTACGAGAACCGTCTATCTTCGTTGATTTACGTCCCCACCGGCGGATGCTATCTTGCTGGTCTGGGAATTGTTGTTTTTGCCGATCGGTAGTTTTTAATCTGCGGTTTGCAGGAGGACCGTCCAGGTGGCCTCAGTCAAAGAACGTGTTATCGACATCGTCGCCGAGCAATTGGGCGTCAGTAAAGATCAGGTGACCCCCGAAACGTCGTTTGTCAACGACCTGGGGGCCGATTCCCTCGACACCGTGGAGTTGGTGATGGAACTGGAAGAAGAGTTCGACATCAACATTCCCGACGACGCCGCTGAAAAAATTCAGACGGTTGGTCAGGCGATCGAGTATATCGAGAAAACCCAGGCCGCGAGTTAATCCGAGATCACCCCGCTTGTCTATTCCGGCTGCTATGAAGCGACGAGTCGTCGTAACCGGTCTCGGCGTCGTCACCTCGCTCAGCCGCCAGGTCGAAGACCTCTGGCAGCGGATCAACCGCGGTGAAAGCGGCATCCGCCCCGTCACGGCCTTCGACACCACCGAGTTCAAGGTGAAGTTTGGCGGCGAGATCAGTGACTGGTCGACCGAGGGATATATCTCTCCGCGCGAGGTCAAGCGCATCGACCGCTTCACCCAGTTCGCGCTGGTGGCCGCCATCGAGGCGGTCAAAGACTCCGGCCTCGATTTTGCCAAGGAAGATCACTTCCGCTGCGGAGTCATCCTTGGTTCGGGCATCGGCGGACTGAACGAAATCGAAACCCAGCACTCGCGGCTGATCGAAAAGGGGCCCGACAAGGTCTCGGCCTTTACCATTCCCAAGTTGATGGTGAACGCGGCTGCCGGCCACGTTTCCATTCAATTCGGCCTGCGCGGCCCCAGTGCGGCGGTGGCCACGGCGTGCGCCAGTGCCGCGAACGCCATCGGCGACGCCTTCAAGGCCATTCAATACGACGACGCTGACATCATGGTCACCGGCGGCACCGAGGCGGCCCTGACGCCCATGGGCCTGAGCGGTTTCGCGAACATGCGGGCCTTGTCGGAGCGGAACGACGATCCGCAACACGCCAGCCGCCCCTTCGACAAGAACCGCGACGGCTTCGTGCTCAGCGAAGGGGCCGGCTTGCTGGTGATCGAGGAACTGGACCACGCCAAGGCCCGCGGCGCCAGGATCTATGCCGAACTGCTCGGTTACGGCGTCAGTGCCGACGGCAGCCACATTACCCACCCCGACGAGCACGGCACCGGCGCAGCCAAGGCCATGTTGCGGGCGCTGGCGGACGGCGAAGTGAATCTCGACGAAATCGGCTACATCAACGCCCACGGCACCAGCACCCCGCTGGGCGATCAGGCGGAAACGCTCGCCGTGAAAACGGTCTTTGGAGACGGCGCGCGCGACGTCAGCATTTCCAGCACCAAGAGCCAGCTTGGCCATTTGCTGGGGGCCAGCGGCGGCGTCGAGCTCGTGCTTTGTGTACTGGCGCTGCGAGATTCGCTCATTCCACCCACGATCAACTACGACGAGCCCGATCCCGCTTGCGATCTCGATTACACGCCGAACCAACCTCGCCAGCGCCGGCTGTCGGCGGCCATGTCGAACAGTTTTGGTTTCGGCGGTCACAACGCCTCGATCATCGTCGGGAAATTGCGAAATGGACGGTAGGGTGGGACCAGCGAGCTTGCGAGCGCCGGCCCACCCTACATCGGGTCGGTCATGATCATACTCTTCGAAGACGAGCAAGTCGTCGATCTCTATCCGGTCACGATCGGCAAGCCGGCGTACACCATCGCCTGCGGCGCGTATCGCCTGCTGGACGTGGCCAACGATCTGGCGGCGAGCTGCGGAAAGACCGTGTGTGCGATCGTTCGGCCCCACCTGCGCGATTTTCGCGCGGCCGCGCCGATGTCGGCGGAATCAGCCGGAGGGAACGCAAGGCTCTTTATCAATGCTCGGCTGGTGCCCTCGATGCTGGCCCGCGAAACATTGGCAAAGATCATCGCGGCCGCCCGGCCGGGCACCGTTTCGATCAGCGACGAGTTTCGTCCCGGACGCGATGCCGCGATCGCGGCGGCGGGCCGTGCCGGAGCGAAGGGTTCCGAGACGGAGATCGCCGCCGCCTTGGTGCCGCACGATGCTCCGCTGCCGCCCGAAGACGCCACCGCCAAGGAACTGGCGGCCTGGTTCGCCAAGCTGCGGCTTCCGCGGCTCGATGCGCCCCGCCTGGCGTTGCTCGATTATCCCCACGACATCATCCGCCACCATCTGCTCACCTTCCCCGGCAACCTGGCGCATCGCCTGGCAAGCGGGCGATTCCAGGAAGTGACGGAGGGAGTGTTCTTGGCCAAGGACGCTCAACTGGCGAAACACGTGGTGACGAACACGGAGTCGGGGCCGATCGTGCTGGACGAGGGCGCCACCATCGGTCCCTTGTGTTATGTGAGCGGGCCGGCGTACCTCGGCCGCCATGCCCGTGTCATCGAGCAGTCGTCCCTGAAAGACGGCGTGGCCTTGGGTCATACGACCAAGGTCGGCGGCGAGGTGGAAGGCTCGGTCGTCGAACCTTATACCAACAAACAGCATCACGGCTTCTTGGGGCACAGCTATCTAGGGAGCTGGGTAAACCTGGGCGCCGGCACCTGCAACAGCGACTTGAAGAACACCTACGGGCAGGTCAACATGGAGTATCACGGCCGCAAGGTGCCCACCGGCATGCAGTTTGTCGGCGCGATCGTGGGCGATTATGCCAAAACAGCGATCAACACCGGCATATTCACGGGCAAGACCGTCGGCGCGTGCAGCATGGTCTATGGTTTTGTGACCACGAACGTGCCGAGCTTTACGAACTACGCCCGCTTGTTTGGCCAGGTGACGGAAGCGACGGTCGACGTGATGGTGGCCACCCAGGCCCGCATGTTTGCCCGGCGAAACGTCGAACAGCGTCCCTGCGACGTGCAGTTGCTCCACGACATGTATGAGCTGACCCGGCACGAGCGGCAGATTGCCGGCGAGCCGTTGTCGTTGTGATCTGAACCCTGAACCCTGAACCCTCCCTTATGCCTCTCACCGACGTTTACGGTCCTGACAAGTTCGGCCTTTCGTTCGAGCTGTTTCCGCCCAAGACGGAAACAGGCGAGGCCGACTTGTTTCAGCATCTGACGGAGCTGATGTCGTTTGAGCCGAGCTATGTCACCTGCACCTATGGGGCGGGCGGCTCGACGCGCGCCAAGACGCTCGAAATCGTTGAGCGAGTGCATCGGCAGTTCGGCTGCCCGGTGGCGTCGCATCTGACCTGCGTCGGTGCCACGGTCGATGATCTGCGCGCCTATCTTCGCGAGGCCGGCGTACGGGGCATCGAGAACATTGTCGCCCTGCGCGGCGACCCGCCCAAGGGACAAACTCAGTTTCAGGCCGTTGAAGGCGGTTTTCGCTATGCGGTCAATCTCGTGACTTTGATTCGTCAGGAGTTCCCAGACTTTGGCGTTGCCGTGGCCGGCTATCCCGAGACGCACCAGGAGGCCCTCAGCCCGCAGGCCGACTTGGAAAACCTGAAACGCAAAGTCGACGCCGGCGCCGACGTGGTCATCACCCAGCTCTTCTATTCCAACGACGATTTCTTCCGCTTCCGCGACCGCTGCTCGAGGTTGGGAATCAAAGTGCCGATTGTGCCGGGCGTGTTGCCAGTGACGAATCTGGCCCAGATCAAACGAATCACCTCGCTCTGCGGGGCAAGACTGCCCGAATCATTCCAGGCTGCGCTGGAAGCCCACGAAGGAAACGCCCACGAGCAGTTCGAGATCGGCGTCGACTTCGCAACGCGCCAAGTGCAGGAGCTGATCGACGCCGGCGTGCCCGGCATCCATTTCTACGTTCTCAACAAATCCCCCGCCACCTGCCGCGTCCTGCGGGCCGTGACGCGACCGGAGTGAGAAGGCGTCACGCGGCGCGACTGTCGTTTACGCGGACGAGGATGGCATAAAGCCCGTGATGTCGAACCACGTCATTTCGCCAGCCGCAACCGCTAAAAAATGTTGGTTTCCGCACTTAGAGATGGCTAGTGCGTCTGGTTTTCCGATAACGTAACCGACAGCGGCCGTTCGTTCTGGATCGGCAAGCCTCCTGATTTCGATCCGGCCAGATTCAAACGCCAGTGCGATATGCCCGGAGATATGGAGCCAACACGCCAAGTCATTGTCTATCTTCGTCTGTTCGGGGCCGGCGATCGGCCATATCGAGCTATCCTCGTTGTGTTGCAATCTGTTGAGTCGCAACCTGTGTCGCTCAAGAACTAATTTGCGGTCCTGATGATTAGCAGTGTTCCTGTAAATAATCGACGCCACGCTCAACTGATAGTCGTCGCACTGCTCCGCGTCATGGTAAAGTATCGTGTCAGGAGACAACTCGAGCTCATTGATCGGCGACAATAGTCCTTCCGGTCGCGGCGAATGAAGATAGGCACGCGCTTTTGCGTAATGAGCATTTTTCGACAGGACCAATGCTCTTTTATTCGGAAGCGGAATGATCTTCACCACGCTGCGCGTGCCGATTCGCCGGTGCCGTCGCCCTACCAAGTCGACGCAGCAACTGCCGTAGCTGCCCGCGCCATTGATGGCATCGTCAACAAAGATAAGCCCGCGCGATGCCGCGGTGATTCTTGGTTCCCCACGAAAGGGAATCGACGCCGAGGCCTCTAAGAGCCTTCCGTCGCTGCTGAACCGGTGAAGGCGCAGCGAACCGCTGTTCGCCGCGGCCACGACGAAACCGCCGTCGCCATCTGCGCGGACGTCGGCGATTCGCCCGTGTTTGAGATGCTTTTGAAACACGACGTTGCCGTTGCGCCCCACGCAAATAAGCGACGCACCACCGCTGGCAATGGCGAGCTCGTGACCATCCGCCGTGATCGTCTGCAATCCTTCGGCGACGGGAAGTTGTGAGACACAGCCCGGTGGATACTCAGCACGAGGCGGCGCTTCATATCGGCGCTTCTCCTTATCCGGCCTGGCCGCCGCACGAATAATCACCGAGGCGTCCGCACGCACTCCAAGGATTTCATGGAACACGTTGGCAGGATCCTGCCGGCCAAATAACGGGACGACCTGATCCGGATCCGGACCCGCCAGCATGGCGCATTTCGGCGTGAGAATCAGCACTGTCCCGTCTTTCAGAGACACAAACTTGCGCCAATCCACCGGGAAGGCGCCATGAGCGATGGCGGTATGAAGCTGTTTTGGAACGGGTCGCGGCATTTCTTCATGCTTTGGAAGAATTTGCCACAATTCGCCGCAGTAGTTGGGGCTGTCACTTGCCAGCAAAACCCCGAGACTCTTGTGCCAGGCGACCGGCCGGCAGCTCAGCAGGAAGCTAGCGACGATGCCGTCGTGCGAGTCGTCGCGGTCGGTGGCTTCCGTCGGCATCGAATAAAGCGGAATCCGAAGAAGGCATTTGCCGGCGGGCCCATAAACTCCAAGAGCGCTGCCGTGCTGATCGCTGAAGGTGACCGCGAGCCGGTCGCCGGGAATCGCGCAAGCGCCACGGACGTTAGCAATGCGCTCGCCAAAGGATTCGTCGGCCGACGAATCATCGTCTTCCACAGACCGGTAAAACCACAGAGACCTCGATGAATCGCCCTCGGTGTGGGTTCTTGCAATGACTTTTGCCGCAAAGGGGACGACTTCGATCGAGCGAGTGTGGAGAAAGATCCAGGCCCCTCGGTCGATCGATCGTTCCCCGATTGAGCAAAACCGCAGCTCCGGGCGCGCATTTCTGCCTTTGCCTTTCGTCGAAGCGACGACCATCAAAAGCGGTTGTTCCCCGGCAAGATAGTGCAGCGAATCAAACCGGTCGTCGGTCCCTACAGCCATGAGGCAGCGCTGCTTCAGGGTGTCGACGTCGATGATCCGTAGTTCGTTTTCCAACAACACCGCAACCTCCGCCGCCGACACGGCCGTCAGCGCCTTGATCGGTTTATCCAAACGTATGAACCTGTCCGGGACATGCGCGGCTCGGTGCGTTTTCATAACCGCCAGCCCTTCGCTTGAGGCCAATATGAGGCGGCTGATCTCGGGCAGCTCGCACGCACTACCCAGGACTCCAGGATTCGTCGGCCACGCCGCACGATAGCCATCGGGCTCCGGGGCCAACAGTAAGAAATCGGGCGAGCTCGGGCTCGCTTGGCGTACCGCGGTGAAATTACCGAGCGCCCCATGCGCAGCTTCCCACCAGGCATCGAGACCATCGTTCAAAAGATCTCCCCAGGTCGCAAGGAAGTTCATCGCTTCCACCAGCTCAACCCGCGGGGCGATTGAATCCAGCAAGCGCAGCTCCTGAATAACCTCGGCCAGCCTGGTCGCCCGGATCGGAAAGTGGAGCTGCGTCTCACGGTCGCTGTGGCCGGCAATGAGTTCCGCAACGCCGCCGATCGCTCCGCGGCGACGCGCCAGCCGTTCGATCACCATTTTGGCATTCCGACGCCCATGTGGTGGAAGCGTATCCGGAGGCCGCAATACCGCGTCGAATAAACATCCATGTAAATCGCATGTAAAGTCATCCATCGCTGCCGCAAGCCTTCGGTAGAGCCAGGTCGACCGCGAAAGTTTCTCAATGAGCTCGGTCCTGCCGCTCGTCAAGCCGGCAATCAATTGCGGCAGCCTCCGTGCGGCAAAATCTAAAAGGTCGGCGACCACGCATTCTTCGTTAGTCACGTCCAAGTCGAGCAGGCGGTCACTGAATTTTTCAAGGGGCGCCGTCTGATCAGATTCGCACAACAACGTGACAAGTCGCGCAATGAAGTCCCGATATAGCGCTCCGTTGAATTCATCGCAAGCAAATCGGCGCAAATTAGGGCTTGCAAACAGGCAGCATTGTTCTTGATTCGGCCCAGGCGTACACCTCAGCCAGCGGCGGACGCACGGCGGACCGCCCCCGGCGAACAGCATCCCCACCTCGTCTTCTTTCGCGTCAACCAAGCGGGCAATGTCATTAACGCGCCACGGTCGGTCATCCAACAGCGCGCACGTTCCAATGAACCGTTTCAGCAAATCGCTTTGGTCTGGGTAGCAGTCCTCAATGTCTTTGAGAAGGGCGCGATAATAATCATCGCCCTTTGCCAAGCGGAGCCCATCTGGCGTTTCAGGCCAGGCCCCTTCGTGGGTCCGCAAGCTGTCATTGAGCACTGCAAGGTCGCCGCCGGCTGCTGTCAGCATCGACGCCCGCCAGCCGGAATCCATCAGGTCACGAGCGATGTCCGCGCGCCCGGACTGCGCAAAGCGTTCGGCCCAACGATCGAGCAGCGCGAGAGCCGATTCATCCTCGTTGGCGAGGCTGATTTGAGTTTGAGTATGCTCAAGGTCGGCGATTTGCTGTGTGCCGACCACGACTAGGCATTCTTTCGCAATTCCGCGCAGATACCGCAAGATTGACAATTGCTCGTCCGGAGCGGCTTCGTCGAGTCCGTCGACGACAACGTCAATCGCGGCGTGTGTTGCGTTCGCGGCGATATAAATGCGTTTGAGCGCATCCGAATCGTCGAAGTCGGCTGCCTTCGCACGATGCATAGATGGCGGCCGAACGATGGTGAATCGTTCCTCAATCTGCGCGGCCAAAGCCTCCATCAGCCTGTCCTTCCCTTGCGGGTCATCGCGGTGGAAGCTGAACCAGCTTGGATAGTGGGGCAGGTCGTTGGCCCACATGCTCAAGAGCGTCGTTTTTCCGGCGCGGGCCGCGCCGACCACGGCACAGATACCGCGGCTCCCGATATTCAGTGAGTCGTCGCGCCAGGATTCCAGGTCGGCGAGCGGCTTTTCGCGCTTCACCGCACCGGCGGGGCAGGCGCGCTCGCGGGTTGCTTCCGGCAAGTCGCGCGAGCCAATCGGCGAACGCGGCGCGGCCGGACGCCGGCGACTTTCCCGCCGCCAGCGGTATTCTGTCAATCCGCTTTCGGCGCAGACGCGGTTCACTTGCCGCACAACATCGGCAAGCGAAAGGCCCTTTTGCAACAGCGCCAAGCGGACGCCGGGTACCGGCTGCGGTTCCGGTTGATCATTATCCGAATCGCGGCACGCGAAAAAGAGAAAGATTCCCGCCTCGGCCGCCGCCTGTAGCTTGAGGCTTAGATCGGTGACTCCTTGTAGCGTGCCATGCTCGTCCCAGCGGCCCGTGAAGCCGATGCCGAAAGGAAGCGGGCGTTGTTGTCGATCCGCCAAAAGCTGCATCGCCAACGACAAGCCGGCGGAATCAAGCCGGCCGATCGCATCGCCGTCCTTTCCGGCGAAATCCCTGAATTTCTCAAACCACGTTGGCAGCGCGGGGCATCGCTCGCTCACTCCGCCTTCGCCGACTGCGCGCAGCACCGTCTGCCAAACGTCGCGCCAAACCTCCGGCATCGGTTCGCCGGCCTGGGAAGAAGGCGCCGGTTCAATCCAAACGCTTGCGGCGAGATTCGATTCCACCCTGCGTCCGACGACTACGGGGAACCCAATATGCCGGCGTTCAGCACAGATCCGGGAACTCCGAATCGCACTGCCGAGGATGCCACGGTCGGCCCCGGCAACGGTGTATAGAGACGCGATGAAATCAGCGTGAGCCGCGCTGAATCGCGCGACGTCGTCAGTCGGCCAATTGCCGATAACGCGCGTGACCGCTTCTACGGCCACACCGCAAACCTCGTCGCTTGTGCCGAAGGCGCTCCATAACGGACGCAGGCTATCGAGAAGCTCCGCATTCCGCGAGAGCAAGAGCCGGCGGGCAAGCGTCTCCACTTGCGAGGCGCGGAACATCTGGCGCGCAGCGTGATGCGCGCCGGCCAGATCCGCCGAAAGTGAGCGAAGCTCGCGCGAGATCAGCTCGCGCGACGCCAACTCAACCCAGGCCGGAAACTGCCCGTGCCGCAAGAAATCAATGAGTGTTCCGTCGCGGAGCTTTCGGAGGCAGAACGCGAAATCGTCCACAGAATTAATGGCCGCCATTTGGGCTCTCATTTAGCAGCACATATTGGCGCTCACCCCGTGCCGTAACCAACGTAGCGGACACCTCCGCGTCCAGATCGCCCGGCCCTAACTCAAACGTGGCAACACCCAGCGAAAACGACGCGGCCCGTGTGCCCGCGCCGCCGAAATCTATTTCGGCCGAAACATACTCCTTCATTTCGTCCATGCCACCAATCAACTCGAGACGCCATCGCTTACATCCATTCGTGTCTCGATCGCGCCAAAACCGCACGGTGACGCTCCGGTCGCCCGCGACCGGCCGCTCCGTTTGCCGAAGGTGCTTCGCCTCCGCAACCGCGAGGCGACTGTCGTGCGAGCTCGCAGCCAAGCGGTGCTCCGGCTGCGCAGCGGCGGCGTCTCGTTTTGTCATTAGGAGCAGTTCCGACAGCGGCCGTCTTTGGGCCGCATGGCCTGCCGCCGTGCGTTCCAGTGTGCCGTCGAGCCACCAAGGGAGCGTTTCGACGAACGGACCTCGCACCATTTTGCGCCAGTTCTCAAGCAACGGCAGTTCGGTTGCGATCGACAGCAGTTGCATCTGCTCATCACTTTGCGCGACTTCGTCGGCCCGCTCGGACGCGTCAAGGATCTCACGCATCAGCCTTCCGAACTCGCCCGAGGAAGAGCCGCCCGCATCGAGATACTCCTGATAGTTCTCGTTAATGCCAATAAAGGCCGCCCAGGTTTGCATGAGCTGGTGCAGGATGCTCGTACACAACGCCACGTCTTCCACCGGCTCCGCATCGTCGAACCGTTCCGGCAGTTCGCGCGCATCGAGCGCCAAATGTTCCAGCGCGTGAATCAAACCGCGCAACGCAGCAGCGGTTATCTGGGCCGGCAATGGGCCCCGAAGTACCGATGCGACGTCCCTCGGCAATGCGATATCGTACAACCGGCAGAATCCAAGCGATGAGACCAGCCAATACGGTCCCGTAGTATCGGAATGGATTCCTGATCGCGACGGCAGCGATTCCCATTCCCGCACACGGTCCGCGGCCGACCAGGGGCGTTCGCGCTTCAGCGCCGCCTCGATGTCGGGCAGGCCAAGCGCCCAGCGTAGGTCATCGAAGTGCCCGAAATAGTCGGGTTCAAGTTGCTCGTCCATTTCCACCTACCGTCCGCCGATTATCGTTGGCGTTGGTGCCGAAGCGAAGATGCTTGCGACGCCTATCGGGTTTCCCAGGTCCATGTTGGAGTCGCCCATTCGCTGCCGGCGGCGCCGCCGACGAAGCCCCATATCTGTGGGTCGACAAATCGGATGTCGATGCACATTTCCGGCTGTCCGCCGATGACGCTCTTTTCGCGACGGTATCCTCGGTCGGGCAGCCGGCGCCGCTGCGAGACCGGATCAGCATCCGTGTGTTCGTAGACCAATTGCTTTAGTGCTATTTTCCAACGCCTGCTCTTGAATGCAACATTTCCTGTTCCAGTAGGATCAACGCTTGCCGCGCCCGTGAAGTAACAAGTCCGGAGCGTTTTTTCAGCCGCCGTGGAATTGACGACGGCAATTGCGCCTGACGGAAGCGGAAGCAACCAGCGTTGGCCGTCAACGCCGCGCGCACCAATCGACGTGTAAACCAAGACCAGCGGCTGGCTTAAGCACGATCGAACCTCACCCTCCAGAATTGCGAGAGCGGCCTTCGACGCATCAGCGGCTGGACCTTGGTCGAACGGCCCGTGGGGCGTGGCGGCGAGTTCTTTCACAATTGCCTCGGCGAACACATCACGCCAAGGTTCGCTACTCTTGCAAACGTGCTTTTCGACAAAATGCCGCCATGTCCGTTCCGACACAATGATGCTTGTGGAAGCGCCGCACGACGCAGTCGGCGTTGGGTCGGGGAGATTCTTCCACACCGCCATGATGTTCGGTTCACCCTTCATCGCGTAGCTCGCGCACGTAATCAAGCTCACCCAAGTGCTCTCGCTTGCGATACCAATGCTGCCTAAAGGCCGCGCGTGATTCCTGCATCGCATCCGCCAGCACCGCCAGCCATTCGTTCCATTGCTCAAAGTCGTTGGGCAGCGGCGGAAAAGGTAATGCCACGTCGCATTCGTCGCACCAGCTTTCCCACAATCGCCGCGGCACTTTCCGCGACAATTCCGTGGCCGCCAGAAGCCGAAGCCGGTCGCGAGGACGCCATGACTCGATGAGCCTTAGGTCGCGGTCCCCGAACGGTTCGTTCTCGTCGCCATCCGCGACATAAGAGCCGGCCGAGCCGCGCGAGTGCTCGAAATCGTCTGCTAGTTTATGGGTGGATTCGAGTTTACTCCGCCGTTTCTCCTTGCGCGTCACGTCAATGAGCAGGTAGTAGAGCGAGGTCCAAAGCCATCCGGTAAAGGGTCCGTCTGATGGACGATAATCTGCAATACGCGCCTTAACGCCACCGTCTCGCAGTTGACGAGGCGCAGTCATCGCGGCGATCGCCTCTTCAATGAAGTCGTGTGCAAGCTGCTGCGATACGCCACGATAGCGACACACTCGTCGCGCCGTTTCACGAACCAACGGCTCGAGCGCGCGGATCGCGGCGTCGATGGCGACAGCATCGGCATTCGACTGGATTATTTCAACCTGTCGTAGCAGGTCGTTCTCGTCTGTGGTGGCCATCGCGGTGGTGCGGCGTCGAACCCACGCTTTTTAGGAACTCTGAGCCATTGCAGGAAGAGATTGTAGCCGGTACGTGCCCGCACCGCGAGCTAGTCGCGCCGAAACTTTTTTGTCACGTCCGTCTCTGTCGGAGCGTTGTTGAGGGTGAGAGGCGCGATCTGGTCGGCAAAGGGCCGTCAGTGTGTTCGCCGAGATAAGTAAGGTCGAGACTGATGATGAATGGTTTGTGTTGGTCGTTGATGGCGTCGGTCGCGTTGGCGACCGGAACGGTCGCCCCAAGTTGGGGTCAGGATGCGAGCGCGATCGTTGATGAGGCGAAAAGCGTGGCAACGCCAAGGCAGCAAGAGTGGCTGAAGGCCACTCCGGAGCAGCGAGTGGGGCTGTCGGAGTTGTTGGGCGACGAGGGCGCTCGGGCGCTGGCGAAGAAGAACGGGTACGAGACGATTTGCGATGGGCTTAATCGCACGCTGCCGCAGGGGCCGGATCAGGCGTACCGCGCGACGAAGGGGCGCGTTGTGGTCTTTGAGGCCAAGGGCGGCTCGTCGCCGCTAGGGCATGCTTACGGCTATCAGCAGGGGACGCCCGAATGGGCCGTCGAATCGGCAAAGCACGTGCTCAGGAGCACCAAGGCGGGCGCGGTGGAAAAAAGGGCGGCAGGCGAAATTATCGAGGCCGCCGCGGAGCGCCGGCTTACCGTCGAAGTCGTGCGGACCAAACATCGCTTCGGTGAGCCGTTCGTGGCGGTTGTCGAGCAATCGCTCAATACCACCGACGATGCCGCAAGGTTGGCGCGAACGGCGCTCGACGCCCTGGCGCGGCCGGCAGCAACCGCCGTTGACGACGCGGCACGGGCGACAGAGCAGTTGGCCGAAGACGGCAGCCGCACCGTCGGTACGGTCGCCAAGATGACGCCGCGGGCGAAGCTAGGGCGCGCTGCGGGCAAGGTGCTCGTTCCCGTGGGCGTCGCCATAGATGGCGCCTATCGCGTGAAGGATGCCACGCACGTAGAACAACAGTTCGCGAGCGGGCAGATCACTCAGCACGAGCGAGAAGCCCGACATGCTAAAAACGGCGCCGGCCTTGTCGGTGGTTGGAGCGGCGCGTGGGCCGGCGCGGAAATCGGCGCCACGACGGGCGGTGCAATCGGCACGGCGATCGCGCCGGGACCGGGCACCGCCGTCGGCGCTGTTGTCGGCGGCGCCGCGGGCGGCGGCGCCGCGGGCGGCGGCGCCGCGGGCGGCGGCGCCGGTTATTTCGCCGGCGAGGCTGCCGCTTCCAAAGCCGCCGAATGGACGGTCCAAAAGATTCATAGCACCGGCAACACGCTCCAAAGCGGCTGGAATTGGGCGTTCGGCGGTTAGGATACTGCGTTCTGGCCCCAGGATACTCCAAGGTATCCAGGGGCATTTCGTGTGCGCTTGTCGCCAGTTTTCATTCTGCCCGCGGATACAGCGAGTCTAGCGCCGTCTCTGGCTGACCGGCTTCGCGTCGACCATTCCGTAGATTCCGTAGCTGGTGTCAAACTCGTCGAGGTCTGGTACAAACCTCAGTTCGGGCTCCACGTGCGCGAACGCAAACCCCGACAGACGGCGTCCTGGCTCAAGAAAGCTAGTTCGACGACCGCCTCCTGATGGCGAGTATCTACCGTTGGGGAGTCTGAGTGTCGATCACTTTCCCTGCGCAAACCGGTGCCCGGTCGTTTCCACGTCGGCCTTGTAGAGCGAGGTGCGAGCGGTGATGTAAAGCGTCTTGAACTCCGGGCCGCCGAACGTCACGTTGGCCGGCGGTTCGGGCACCTCGATGATGCCCAGATGCTTGCCGTCGCGATCGACGACTTGCAGGCCCAGCCCGGTGGCGATGTAAAGATTGCCTTGGGTGTCGATCGTCAGTCCGTCACCGCCGCGGCCCTGCTGCCCATCGGGCTGTTTCAGCCGGCAGAACACTTTGCCTTTACCGAGTTTGCCCGGCGACTCAACCGGATAGGCCATCACTTCTTCCTGCATGCTGGGCACGACGTAGAGCGTCTTTTCGTCGGTCGACAGAATCACGCCGTTGGGCGCTTTGAGATCGTCGATGAGCCGTTTCACCAGCCCTCCGCCTCCCACGTAATAGACCGCCGTCACGCCCTGCGGAATCGGCTCGGGGGCACGAAAATGAGGATCTGTGAAGTAGACGCCGTCGGCCTTGTCGACCACGAGGTCGTTGGGAGCGTTGAACCGCTTGCCTTGATACATGGCCGCCAGCGGCCGCGCTTGTTTGCCGTCGGGCGAAACGACGACGATTTGCCCGTCCATCTCGCACGACACCAACTCGCCCTCGGCGTTGAACATGCTGCCGTTGGTGTGGTTCGACGGCTCGCGGAAGATCGACGCCTTGCCGTCCGGTTCGAGTCGATAAACGCGGTCGGCCGGAATGTCGCTGAAGTAGATCGTGCCTTTCTTGTCGGCGGCCGGCCCCTCGGTGAACTGAAAGCCGCCCTGCACCTTGGTGACTTCGCCCTTGGGGCCAATGCCGGCAATCGGGCCGGCCTTTTCATCGGCGCGGCCGACGGCGGTGACGAGGAGCAAGACGACGAGGCAGAGCGAACGTGCGATCATGATGAAGTCTCCGATCAAGGGTGATGCGACCGATGGAGGATGGCCTTCCCAGGCCGTCTCGTCGGTGATTCTTATCGACGCGGCGGCCTAGGAAGGCCGTCCTCCCTAGCGTTCGCAGTATACGTGCCGCCGCGGCCCGCCGCCACTCGCCAAATTTTCCCGCCGCATTACAATGACGGCGACGGCATCCCTGGCCGAAAACCTGACCCTGCCTCCCGACGGAGACGAACATGAAGATTCAAGTCATTTTCTATAGCATGTATGGCCACGTCTATCGCATGGCCGAAGCGGTGGCGGCGGGGGCGCGCGAGGTGCCGGGCGGCGAGGTCACGCTGTGGCAGGTGCCGGAGCTGATGCCGGAGGCCGCGCTGGAAAAATCGGGGGCCAAGCAGGCCCGGCAGGCGTTCGCCCACGTGCCGCTGGCCCAACCCAAGCAGCTTGCCGAGGCCGACGCCATCCTCTTCGGCACGCCCACGCGGTTCGGCAACATGTGCGCGCAGATGCGGAACTTTCTCGACCAGACCGGCGGCCTGTGGATGAGCGACGCTTTGGTGGGCAAGGTCGGCAGCGTGTTCGCCAGCACGGGCACGCAGCATGGCGGGCAAGAGACGACGATCACCAGCTTTCACACCACGCTGTTGCACCTGGGCATGATTATCGTCGGCGTGCCCTATAGCGAGAAGCGTCTGGTGACGATGACCGAGATCACCGGCGGCACGCCTTATGGTGCAACCACCCTTGCCGGCGCCGACGGTTCGCGCCAGCCCTCCGAGAACGAACTGGCCATTGCCCGGTTCCAGGGAAAGCACGTGGCGGAGATTACGAAGAAACTGGTGGGATGAAGGAGCGGTCTCGGAAGGGTCTCCACGCGCCGCGCTATTCGGACGGCGAAGCTCTTTGGCCGGCGCGATGCAATTCAAACTCCTTCCGTGAGCGGTAAAAACAAACATCGAATTCCATGAAGTAATTTATCTGACCCAGCACCAGCGTCATTCGGTCGGTTGCGATAGAATGCCAATATGGACCTGTGGAGCAAGTTGATATCGTGGTTGACGGCGACGTCGCAGGCGCCGGCAGGACATGCGAACTGTTCCTTTTGCGACCAGAATTATCGCGACGTCGGGCCGTTGGTCGAGGGCCCGAGCGATTCATTCATCTGTCGATCGTGTGTGGAATGCGGCCAATCATGGCATGAAGAGGCTGGACCATCCGCCGAGCCGAAGGCGTGTTGCGTGTTTTGCAGGCGACCGAGCAAAACGGTTGGTCCGCTGTTCGAGGGACGGAGCGGCCGCGGAATTTGTAAGGCATGCGTGGACCTGGCGCAATCGATCTTGGACTGTGAACGTCAACGCCGCGAAACGGCGACGGCCACGAAACCG